>Ga0228634_1000427_pt1 | contig 31773 bp, 27 predicted proteins | sample 42DmetaG_FD_190063 | JGI IMG/M metagenome (GOLD analysis project Ga0228634, IMG submission 190063) | Seawater microbial communities from Monterey Bay, California, United States - 42D | ecosystem: Environmental > Aquatic > Marine > Coastal | place: USA: California | collected 2016-09-27 | reverse complement strand
AAAGACACATCGGTCCAAATGAAGCTGAAACTTCAGCTATGTTGACTAAAATTGGAATTAATTCAGTAGCTGAATTAGTTGATAAGACAATTCCCCCTCATATTAGGTTAGGTAGAGAGCTGGAAATTACTAAGGCGATGACCGAACAAGAATATTTAAACCATGTTACTGAACTTGGAAACAAAAACCAAGTATTTAAATCGTTTATAGGTTTAGGGTATAATGAAACTATTGTTCCTTCTGTAATTTTAAGAAATGTTCTTTCAAATCCTGGATGGTATACTGCTTATACACCTTATCAAGCAGAGATTTCACAGGGTAGGTTAGAGGCTTTGTTGAATTTTCAGACAATGGTTACGGAGTTAACTGGAATGGAAATCGCAAACGCATCTTTATTAGATGAGTCTACTGCTGCTGCGGAAGCGATGATTATGTTTTTTAATTCAAGGTCTAGAAAAGATGTTAAAGCAGGAAAAAATAAATTCTTTGTTTCTGAATTTGCTTTCCCACAAACGATAGATGTTGTAAAAGGAAGGGCTTCAAATTTAAAAATAGATCTAGTAATAGGCGATCCAAATACTTTTACAGGAGACGATACTTTCTTTGGTGCTTTAGTACAATATCCTGATGCTTACGGAAGAGTTAAAGATTTATCTGGATTCATCCAAAAAGTGAAAGAACTAGACATTAAAGTTGCTGTTGCAGCTGATATCATGTCTTTAGTATTATTAAAATCTCCAGGTTCTCTAGGCGCAGATGTGGTATTGGGTTCTACCCAACGTTTTGGTGTACCAATGGGATATGGTGGACCTCATGCAGCATTTTTTGCAACTAAAGATGAGTTCAAAAGAAATATGCCTGGTAGAATTATAGGTGTATCCAAAGATGATGATGGGAATGTAGCTTTGAGAATGGCTTTACAGACTCGTGAACAACACATTAAGCGAGATAAAGCAACTTCAAATATTTGTACTGCTCAAGCTTTATTAGCTGTAATGGCAAGTATGTATGCAGTTTATCATGGTCCACAAGGAATGAACGAAATTGCTTCTGAAATTCATTCTTTAGCTACTAAAACAATTAATGGTTTAGAAGCATTAGGTTTCGAAGTTGCTTCAAAGGATGTTTTTGATACGGTATGGGTTAAAAATGTAGATTCTTCTAAATTAAAAAGTTTGGCAGAAGCAAAAGAAATTAATTTCAGATACATTAACGATTCGGAAGTTTCAATCAGTTTTGGTGAGCCACATACAATAGAAGATGTTAATTCTATCTTAGATATTTTTGCTAATTTGATTGATAAAAACACTAGTTCTGCTTCAGGAGAAGTTGAAGCAATCATAAACAATTCGCTTTTAAGAACGGATGCTGTTTTTACTCATCAGGTTTTTAATAGTTACCACTCAGAATCAAAAATGATGCGTTATTTAAAACGTTTAGAGAATAAAGACATCTCTTTGGTTCATTCAATGATTCCTTTAGGTTCTTGTACAATGAAATTGAATGCTGCAAGTGAATTACTTCCAATCACTATGCCTTCATTTGCAAACTTACACCCATTTTGTCCAACTAGTCAAGCTCAAGGATACCATGAGATGTTGACTGAATTGGAAAAAGATTTATGTGAATGCACTGGGTTTGCAGCTGTTTCTTTACAGCCAAATTCAGGAGCACAAGGAGAATACGCTGGTTTAATGGTGATTAAAGCTTACCACGAATCTAGAGGAGATAAACAACGTAACAAAATGATTATCCCTTCTTCAGCTCATGGAACTAATCCAGCTTCAGCTGTTATGGCAGGTTTTGAAGTGGTTGTAACGGGATGTGATGAGAATGGAAACATTAACTTAGAAGAATTAAAAGCAAAAGCTGAAGAATTGAAAGATACTTTAGGTGGGTTGATGGTTACTTACCCTTCTACTCATGGAGTATTTGAAGAGGCCATAAAAGATATAACGAGTATCATCCATGAAAATGGTGGTCAAGTATACATGGATGGAGCAAACATGAATGCACAAGTAGGACTAACAAATCCAGGAAATATTGGAGCCGATGTTTGTCACTTAAACCTACACAAAACATTTGCGATTCCTCATGGAGGAGGTGGACCTGGAATGGGACCGATTGGAGTTGGTGCTCATTTAGCTCCATTTTTACCAAGCAATGAATTTATCAAAACAGGTGGTGAAAATCCAATTCACGGAATTTCTGGTGCTCCATTTGGAAGTGCGTTGATTCTATTGATTTCTTATGGTTATATTAAAATGTTAGGTTCTAAAGGATTGAGAGAATCTACGGAGTATGCAATTTTAAATGCGAACTATATTGCTAAATGTTTAGAAGGTCATTACGATATTTTATATACAGGTAAAAATGGTACGGTAGCACATGAGATGATTTTGGATTGTAGAGAATTCAAAAAAACTGCTGAAGTGGAAGTTGCTGATATTGCAAAACGTTTAATCGACTTTGGTTTTCATGCACCTACAGTTTCTTTCCCTGTTGCTGGTACCTTAATGATTGAGCCTACTGAATCAGAAGATAAAGAAGAGCTAGATCGTTTTATCGAAGCAATGATTAAGATTCGTTCTGAAATAAAGGAGATTGAAAATGGTCACGTTGGAAAAGAGAGTAATTTATTGAAAAATGCTCCTCATACTGCTGACTGTATCATCAATCAAAATTGGAACTATCCTTATACTCCTCAAGAAGCTGTTTATCCAGTTTCTTACTTGAAAGAGTTTAAATATTGGGTTCCTGTGAGAAGAGTGGATAACGCTTTTGGAGATCGTAACTTAATTTGTACGTGCCCAAGCATTGAAAGCTATGCAAATGTAGAAGCTTAATAAAGTTTTTAAATATTTAGAAGTGGGATTAGTCGAAAGGTTAATCCCATTTTTTTTGGTATCATTGTTGAAAATACACTATTAAAAAAGAATTTTATGAGATTAATTATATTCGTTTCGTTTATCAGTTTTATATGTTTTAGCGTAAAAGCTCAAAATGAAAAGTTGGATCCGATTAAATTATCAGGGAAGTTGATTAAAAAAGAATGGACCAAGAGTACTGAAAGTTATTGTGCTCAAGGTTCAGATTATTATGTTCTTCAAGTAAATAATTCATCAAGAACGGTGATAATAGAGTTTGATGATGAGAAAACAAAAGTTTCTAAATTAATAAATAAAAACGTTGAAGTTATTGGTCGACATGAAGATAAACCTATTTCTGCTGGCGATGGGGTTTCTCAAGAACCAATAAACATTCACTCAAATTTAAATGGAGAAGGTGAAGATTCACAAACGAATAAATCGTTTACTTGTAAAGTATTTAAAGTGAAGGAGATTACTTTAAAAAAGTAGTACTAAATAGATTTAATTTAAAGCTACTCATCAGAAAAAAGAGGTGTATCCAAAATGAATTTTTCCATCTCTTAACAATATAGGGTTATCAAATTGTTTCCCTAAAGCATAAGATAAAGAGAAAACTCCAATGTTGGTACCAAAAGAAAAACCAGCCCCAAATCCAAAAGGTGTGTCTTTATAATAATTGACAGAATTGTTTTCATACCATGTTTGATCGAAAAAAAGAAAAGCCCTCGAATTTTTATCTACTAAATAACGGTATTCAATTCTAGTTGTAGTTTTAGCCGTAGAAAACAGCTCCTGCTCATTAAATCCTCTTTGAGAGGTCTGTCCTCCAAAACGTTCTACTTCATTTTGAAATATTGTAGGAGCATAATAAAAATTGGAACGATTAGAAAGGTAAAGGATATGTCTTTTGTGTATGGGTTTAATCCATTCGAGGAAAAAATCACTTCTGTAAGTAGTTGAAATGGTAGTGGAAGAAGTGTCGTTTTCATTTGATTTCCGAGAACCAATAGAAACTTCTGTCTGAATAGAGAAGCCATTTCTTGGGTTCGGGAGGTAGTCAAACTGTCTTTTAGAGATGGCAAGACCATAATTATTAGTATTTACATTTCCCATAGAGTTCGTGACTGTATTTTGGCTAATAATATTTGAACTAATGTTTTGGTAGAACATTTTGATATAGTTACCACCTTTCATAAAATATTGAACACCTATTGAAGATTTTAATTCTAAAAATGAAGAGTCGAGTTTGTATAGGTTGAAGGTGCCATCTATCCCAAAATTCGTATTAAACAAAAAAGGATAATTTAATTTTGTTTGAAGAGATTGAGTTTGATCTTGTATACTTTTCCAATTTAAGTCGATTAATTCTCCTCTTTTAATGACGTTGACGAGTTTCAAAGATAAATCTCCTGTCAGGTTTACCCTGTTGGTAATAGGGTTTGGCTGAAATCCAATAACCCCATTTACAGAACTGATAGGATTTGATTTTAAATATAAAAAGAGTTCAACTCCTTCCTTTGTAAAAAGAATTTCTGCAGGTTTTATTTCCGTTATAAAATTGGCTTGTTTTAGTCTTTTTGAAATCTTTTTAAAATCACTTTGATTAAAAGAAGTGTTTAATTTAATCCCGATGAGGTTGGAAATGTATTTATCAGAAATGGAATTATCTCCTTTTAAATGAATTTTTTTCCATTCATAATACTCTTTATTAATAATAGAAATTTCTGCTTTTAATTCAACACCTTGTACTTTCGGGTTGGAGAGAAATACGGAAGCAAAAGGATAGCCGTTGTTTTCTAGAGTCTTAGAGATTGTTTTTAGAATACTAGAAATTTGTAAAGGGGTAAAATCAACATTTTTAATGAACTTTTCATTTAGATCTGATTCTTTAAGAATCCAAAGGTTTTCTTTTGCAATAGTTAAATGCGCTTTTCCAAATTTCTGTCCTATAGAGAACCGTGTGGTAAACGTTTTATTTTGATAATTGATAGAGTCAAAAGAAGCAAGAAGGTATCCTTTTTTGATTGCTGTATTCTGAATACTTTTTAAGTAAGTAATTAAAGTTGTGCTATCTTCAAACTTTTCTGGAATATTTTTTTTAATTATTTTATAATCTAAGTTAGTGAAATTGAGGGTGTGTTTTTTTTGTCCAAATACAACTTGGAATAGAGTTAAAAAAAGAAATGCTAAAATTATTTTCATTGAAAATATCGCATAATATTTAAATTATAATCCTTTTTTTTTGAGGTAGTTATTAATAATTATTCTAAATTTGTCTATATTAAAGAAATTAATTACAAATAATAGCATGAAAAAAATTTTCACTTTAACAGTTATCGGAGCATTATTAACACTATTGGTAGTATCATGTAGTACATCAACTGTTGGACACTGTGATGCATACGGAAATGTAAACCAAGGACCTCAAAGCGATTTAGCTTCTAAATAATAAGCTTTATTTATTATTTTTTTCTGACTCATTTTTTTCGTTAAGAAATTGAAGGTGTTTCTCCATGCGTTTCATCATGAACCTTCTGAGCAAGTATATGACAAAAGTAAAACCTGCTAAAACGTAGTAAGCTCCCCACTTGTCAAAGCCATCTTTAATTACTAAGTAAGTAACCACTATCGGCAAAGCTATTGAAGCGATTAACCAAAGTTTAAGCATAAATTTGTTGTAACTATTCATCTTCTTTATTTTTAATGTCTATTGTTCCTTTAGGGGATATAAATTCATAAGTAGAGAAATCTTGTTTAGATCTTAAACCATCTCCATACATTATTCCCTTTTTATTATATACGATAACTGGCTTATCTGTTACAATGGAACTGTCTTTTTGGTTCCAAGTTAATTCTTCCGTTTCTAAACGTTGTTTTTGCTCATAGTTGTATAATTCAACAGAATCTTTGGCATAAAAAGTACCTTTTTCAGAGTCAATTTCTCCATATATTGCAGTCAAACTGGAAACAATTTCGCCTTTATCGTTAAAGAAATTTATTTTTAGACCATCTTTCAATTTCGTTATGGCTTTTGGTTGAGTATAAGTCTCGGCAATCGTAGCATATAATTCAAATTTAGCATAGCCTGAATCAGTATGTAATATCTTTAGGTTCTCGGTAACATCATCTGGAGCATCAGATTTAGAGGTGACTCTTTCAATTGTTTCTAGATCGTTTACACAAGAGTTCAATAAGACAATAGAGAAAAAGATAAAAAGATAATATGAAAACTGTTTAGTCAACATTAATTGTACTTTCTTTTTACAAACCATTTCTCAAAATTCCCTGGAGCCATGATAAGGCTAAAGTTGATGCTGGTGTAGCTTTCTCTAAAGTCTGTTGAGACACCATTGTTTCTTTGTCCATAACCAACTGAAATATTTACAGAAGACATTGACTTTTGAACTTGAATAGGAATTCCAAAACCTAATGTTACTCCATAGTCATTGATAGTATTCAAAGATTGTTGAATTGGTAACGTATAGTTATAAAAACCTGCTCTGTATCTTATTTTTTCAAATATTTTACTAGAAGATGCTGAGGATAAGAAAGACGATTCTGGTGTATATTGCATTCCAAAAGATATTTTGGAAGTGTTATAGAAATTGTTTGAATTATCAATCCCATTATATGTTTCTTTGTAATCCTTCCAATTAGTGAAGCTGTAATTTAAGTGAAAGCTTAATTCCGAATTTCTAACCTTTGATTTTTTAGCAACATCTTTAAAGTTAAAACGATAATTTATTCCTCCATTTATTTCAGATGTACTATTAATATTCCCTTCTATATTTCCTGTTGAATCTAATCTAAAGTAAGTGGATTCATCCAAAACATCCGCAGCATAAAACAAATTAGTACTTCTTTCTGCATTATATTTCAGAGAAGGTGAGTAAACACTAGATAAAGTGAAACTGTGTTTTTCGTTTATTTGATGGTTGATAGATAAAGCAATTTCAGTATTAAAGCCTCTTATGTCGATGTTTTTGTGGTCAATCCCACCTGCTATTAAATCATTTAATTGGCTTGTTCTTCTATTTCTTAAGGAGCCAAAAACATACCCAAGATTTACACCAAATGAAACGTCTGTTCGATTAAAAGTTACCAATTTGGAAGATAATCCTAAAAATGCTTCGTTTGTACTTCCGGAACCGGAGTAAGTGTTTTTTATAGTATCTGAACCAATCACTTCATTCGATGAGAATTCATAACCTCTTCTTGAATAAGGTTTGAATCCAAAAGCTAGACCAAATCTATTTGCAAAAGAAAAACCTAAAGCAAAATGGCTTAAAGTAGTATTGCTAGAGTTAGAGTTAATTCCGTTTTCACTGAATGTAGAGATTCTAGAAGATGTACCGGTAGATAATAGTGGCTGCCCCTTAGAAATCGAAGAGTAGGAGGCAGGGTTGAAATAATTTAAAACAGTTGAGTCAAAATAAGAGATGTTGCTAGATCCTAACCCTCCGAAAATTCCACTTTCGACATTTTCTGTTGATCCAATCCCATAGGCACTATATGGAGTATTGGTCGTTTGTTGGGAGATCGCTTGTGAAGTAACCAGTAATAAGAATATGGTTATAATATTTTGTAAAGAGGGAAATAAATTACACTTCATTTAATAAATATATATGGTATAAACCTTTTATCGTTAAAAATTCGTCTACAAAGGTGTTGTTTTTTAAAGGAATATCAAAGTATTCTCTATCGCCACCAGTAAGAAAGACAAATAAATTTTCAAATTTATCAGAATAACGTAAGATAAACTGATTTATTTCAGCCTGAATTCCGTTTATTACTCCTGATTTCATACTTAAAATTGTGCTTTTACCAATTAATTCTGTTTTTTCTTTTGCTTTAATTAACGGTAGGTTCTTTGTGTAATCATTCATGGATTTAAAACGAAGATCGACTCCTGGAGAGATTGAACCCCCAAGGTATTCTCCTTTATTATTCGTGAAATCAAATTTCACACAAGTTCCTATGTCAATTGTTAGAACGTTTCCATTGTTACTTAGGTTATAGCCAGCAACTGAGTTACAGATTCTGTCTAAGCCTAAGGTTTCAGGAGTTGAATATTCAATTGAGATTGGCAGTTTTGAGGTTTTAGAAAAAAATTGAATCGAAGGGATGCTGTTTTTAATCAGTTGATTGTTTTTTTTGTCTAACACAGAAGAACCAAAAACGATTTGTTCTTTAAGTCCTTGATTTTTGACGTATTCTTCTAGATCTTCCAAATTTACTTTTGTAAAGTGGATTAATTGCCCATTTTCAAATTTTGCAAATTTCAAAACAGTATTTCCTGCATCTAGTATATAAACTATATTGCTTTGATTCATAGAAGAATAATTATTCGTATTGTTCAACAACTTGGATTCGTAAACAAATATAACACAACATTTTTTGAAAAAAAGTAAAAAAAGCTTTGTGAATCAAATTTAGTTTATATCTTTGTCACCACAAATAAGGCTGGTGCCTTAGCTCAGTTGGTAGAGCAAAGGACTGAAAATCCTTGTGTCCCTGGTTCGATTCCTGGAGGCACCACAAAAAAGAGGGTGATTTATCACTCTCTTTTTTATTTTTATCTAGATTATGCAAAAGTTTTATATCTACCGAAATAACAAGAAAAACATTATTTTAGTTGTCGTTTTCTTTTTAGGGACTGTCTTGGCTATTGTAAATGCATTAAAGGATAAGAATGAAATTAATATCTTAACTTTTGTTCAGCCCTTAATTTTTTTGATTCTTGTATTTGTTGTTTGGAAAAGAAGTAAATACTTTGTATCGGTTGATTCGGAGAAAGTAATTTTGAACCTTCCTAAGCATAGAGATATAACTATTCCAAAAAAAGACATTAAAAATATTAAAATCGAACTTTTTTCAATTGATTTTGAATCCAAAAATGGGGGTAAATTCTCAATTGATTTGAATGAGTCTTCTTCTCAAACAAAAGATGGTTTGAAAGAAGTGTTCAATATTTGTTACATTAAAAAGTAATCTGTTAAATCCTTAAATTGCTTTGGCTATTTGAATGAAAGTGTTTTATTTTACACTTGAATTATCTACTAAAAAATAAACATTAAACTATAACTATTAATAGGGTAAAATACATTTACTCAACTAAGTAATATAATAGTTTTAGTATGTTTAAAAAAGTTTCTTTGTTTTTATTATTAGGTTTTCCATTTTTTGCTTTTAACCAAACAACAATTATAGATTCAGGTGCAGGGAATTTTGACATGCCGATGGATTGTAATTATAGGTATAGCTATGAAGAACACATCTATCTTCAGTCTCAAGTATCCTCATCAGGAAATATTACAGAGGTTTACTTTTACTATGATGGTTATGAGTCTTTTACAGAACCGATAAAGCTTTTTATAGGGCATACTTCCAAAAAAGATTTCTCAGGTTCAACCGATTGGGTTACTTCTTCAGGGATGACAGAAGTGTATTCGGGGAATTATTCTGTAACCACAACGGCGGGATGGCATGGAATCACTTTAGATACTCCTTTTTCTTACAACAATACGGATAACTTAGTAATTGGTTTTTATGAATACGGTTATGATTACCATTCGTCAAGTGCCGATTTTTATTCTACATCCGTAGGGGCTGCAAACCATCGTTCCATATATTTCAATAGTGATTCATCTGATCCAGACCCTTCCTCTCCTCCAAGTGCTGATGGAACTTGGTATTATGTTCCAAACCTTCAATTGTCTATTGTAGCACCCTTACCAATTAATTTAGTTTATTTTAAGGGGGAGATTTTGGGAAACGTGGTTGATTTAACCTGGGAGACAAAAAGTGAAAAAAACAATAGTCATTTTATAGTGGAGTCGACATTAGATGGTGATAGTTGGTCTAATATAGGTTCTGTTGCTGGTAAAGGAAATTCCATTTATCCTCAAAATTATTCTTTAAAGGTTAGGCAAAAAGAAGATTTGAAATATTATAGGTTGATTCAAGTTGATTTTGATGGGAATAAAAGCATTTACAATACTATTTCTATTAAAAAGAATGAGGAACAAGAGGGCGAATTGCTTAGGGTTATTGATGTAACTGGTAGGGAGGTTGATGGAGAGGTTTCAAATGGATTAGTCTTTGAAATATACGAGAATAGAGTTAAAAAGGTAGTTGTAGGTAATTAGTAAGTTCTACTTTTATTTACTAATTTTTAATAATTTTGTATCTTAATACAGATATAATTATTCAGTGAAAAAATCTAATCTTTTTTATGCATTTTTCAGAACAATAGGTTTATTGGTTCTATTTATTGCTTTTGGTTTATTTTTCGATAGTTCTTTTTTTATCAGGATAGATAATAAAGGTCAGTTGTACGCTAATGTTTTGATGCTTTTGGTTTTTGCTGTTTTGTTTTATAGAGCAACAAAACGATCAAGGGAGTTGATGTTGTATGCCGTTTTAATTGGTATTTGTGGAGAGTATTTATTTTCTTTAGGTTTTGAAATGTATACGTACAGAATGGGCAATGTTCCAACATACGTTCCTCCTGGACATGCAATTATTTATATTGTTACCGTTTACTTTTGTAGAGAGAAATATGTAAAGAAATACAAAAGTATTGTTGAAAAGGTTTTTGCAGTTTCTATATTCATTTATTCACTGTGTTTTCTAATCTTTGCCGCTGATGTATTTGGCTTTGTGTTAACATTGCTTACCTTATGGTTATTGAGAAATAAACCTAGAGAAAGGTTGTTTTATTATTCCATGTACATCGTAGTAGCTTTCCTTGAGATTATTGGTACTACTTACAATTGTTGGTATTGGCCATCTACTGCTTTTGGAGAGTTTGATTTTTTGAAAAGTGCTAACCCTCCAAGTGGAATTAGTTTCTTTTATTTTGGTCTAGATCTCGGTAGTTTGTGGTTGTATAAACAAAGGCATAAGATTGCTTGGGGAAGAATGAAGAGGGTGAGAAATATAAATTAATTCGGATTTCGGATCAAGTATAAATCTTATAAGTATAATATATGAATCAAGTGCAAAATTTGGATACTAATTATTTCTTCCGATACTTTTTTTAGCTGAAAAAAGTATCCACCATGAAGCAGCATCGAAGGTAGTTTGGATGAAGCTACGGAGTGTTTCGTAGTTTTCAAGTTTTATTGGTTCAGCCTTGTCTGTCAGCTGACGGATTCTTTTGGGTTAAGCCAAAAGATATTGGGAAAAACTTTTTTAAGTTACACTATTTATTGCTTTCCCCACAAGTCTTGACATGATTCCCCACGATGCTAGATACCTCATTGTTTTTAGCGGTTTAGACCATAAAAAAAGCCTCATCTTACGATGAAGCTTTTCTTGTTGTCCCACTAGGGCTCGAACCTAGACTCTTCTATACCAAAAACAGACGTGTTGCCAGTTACACCATGGGACAGTTTCTGAGGGCAAATTTAAGTATAAATTTTAAATTGAAAAGAAAAAAATAAACTTTTTTCAAAAAAATATTTTTACCGCTTCTTTATTAGGGGATTATAAAAATCTTTTCGCTTAAAACTTTTACATTTTTTAGCGTTTTGAAAGCGACCTTACAGTATTATATTATTAAATTCGCGTTCGTTTAATGGGTAAGATGAAAAATAAGTCCTTTTTTGAGAGAACTTTTCAATCTAAACCTATTAGTGAAGCTAAATAAAATAGAGAAAATGAATTATAGAAAATTAAACTTAACTTTTGGATGGTTGGTGTTTTTAATCGCAACAATCGTTTATTTTATAACTATTGAAGACACTGTAAGTTTATGGGATTGTGGAGAGTATATTACCACTGCTTATAAATTAGAAGTTGGTCACCCTCCTGGCGCTCCTTTGTTTATGATGATTGGACGTCTGTTCTCCTTTTTTGCAGATCCTGAAAATGTAGCGGTAAGTATCAATAGACTTTCTGCTTTATCAAGTTCCTTGTCTATTTTATTTATGTTTTGGTCCATTACATTATTAGCAAAAAAAATAGCTATAAAAGATAAAAAAGAATTATCAAAAGGAGATCAAATTGCAGTTTTTGGAAGTGGTTTCATAGGTGCTTTGGCTTACACTTTTTCTGATTCCTTCTGGTTTTCTGCTGTTGAAGGGGAGGTTTATGCAATGGCTTCATTGTTTACAGCAATTATTTTCTGGGCTATCCTTAAATGGGACGAAGAAATGGCACTTGTACAACATGAAAACTTGGATGCTGATTACGCTCCAAACAGATGGTTGTTGTTGATTATGTTTTTATTAGGTTTAGCTATAGGTGTCCATTTATTAGGTATCTTGGTTGTTCCGGCAATTGGTTTTGTAATCTATTTTAGATACAAAAAAGTAGCTGATTTAAAAGGAATTCTTTTAACAGGTGTGATTTCCATTTTTGTTCTTGGATTTATTCAAGAAGGTGTCATTCCTGGTTCTATTGCTTTAGCTTCTAATTTTGAGGTAGCTTTTAGAAATACTTTGGGTTTACCATTTTTTAGTGGAACATTATTCTTCTTTGCATTATTGGTTGCAGGTTGCGTTTTATTGATTAGAAGAGCTAGAAAAAATAACCAAACAATTTTATACAATGCCACAATGGGGTTAGTGATGTTGTTAATTGGTTATGGGTCTTTTGCATTGATTGTTATTCGTTCTAACGCTAACACGCCTTTAGACGAAAATGATCCAGAGAATTTAGTTACTTTAAAGTCTTATTTAAAAAGGGAACAATATGGTTCCGCTCCAATTGTATCAGGACCTTATTGGAATTCTAAAGAAAATGAAAGAGAGTTATTTGATGATCGTTCTCCAATATACTTGAGAAGGTTTGAAGTACTGAAAGGAGAACAGGTAGTAAAGGCTTACAGAAGTGAAGAGGATGCAAAAGCTTATGTAGCTAAAAATGGTAGAGGTTTTGAAATCAGAGAACAATATTTTGAGTCCAATACGAGTCAACAAGAAAATGTAGTACCTACTTATTCCCAGAACACTATATTTCCAAGGATGTACAGTAGCGACCCTTCTAAAATTGATGGTTATAAGCAGTGGTCTGGATACAATCCACAAGAAGATAAGGGAACAGATATTGGTGCAGATCAAAGTCGTTTGCCTTCTTTCGGAGAAAACATTACTTATTTCGTAAATTACCAGATTGGGTGGATGTACTGGAGATACTTCATGTGGAACTTTGTTGGTAGACAAAACGACATACAAGGACATGGAGGAGAGAGCATGAGAGGTAATTGGCTTTCTGGTGTTGCAGCTGTTGATAATGCTCGACTAGGAAATCAAGGAGACTCAGCTCCTTTCTACACAAGTGAAAACCCAACGAATAATAAGTTCTTTTTCTTGCCTTTAATTTTAGGTTTAGTTGGTTTAGTTTTTCATGCCTATAGAAATCCAAAAGATGCTTTTGTTGTATTCTTAGCGTTTTTCTTTACTGGAATTGCGATTGTGGTTTACTTGAATCAAAAAGCTTTTGAACCAAGAGAAAGGGATTACGCATTTGCTGGTTCTTTTTACTTTTTTGCAATGTGGATTGGAATAGGAGTTTATGGACTTTACGATTCCTTTAAAAGGTTTACTCAATTAGAAATTAAGAAAATTGTTTATATCGTTGGTGGGGGCTTGCTTGTTGCTTTAGCAATTGACAGTGGAAGCGAAGTTTCTATGCCGATAACAATGTCTTGGTTGATTATTTCTGGAGTAGGTTTTATTGCGGTGTTCGTAATGTCTTTATTAAAGAAAGTAATGAAAAGTGAATCTCAGGGAGCTATTGTAGCAATCCTTTTAGGCTTATTTGTTCCAGTAATAATGGGAATGCAAGGTTGGGACGATCACGATAGAAGTTTAAAAACATCCGCAAGAGATTTAGCTTCCAACTACTTAATGTCATGTTCTGAAAACAGTATTCTTTTTACCAATGGGGATAACGATACTTTCCCATTATGGTACATGCAAGAAGTTGAAAATTATAGAACAGATGTTAGAGTTTGTAACCTTTCATTGATGCAAACGGATTGGTATACCGATCAAATGAAAATGAAAGCGTATAAATCGGAACCTTTACCAATTAAGTTTACAGAAGATCAAACGTTGATGTATGCAGGTAATACCGACCAAGTTCTATTTACGAGTTTATTTGAACTTTTCTATATGAATGCTGGTGAGAGAATTATAAAAGACGTTATTAACATGCGTGTAAAATATAATTTGGAAGAAGCTAAACAAGCATTAAGTGCATTCCAAGTTCAAGTGAGTCCGATTGTAGGTTCTATTACAACTTCTCAAGCAAATGTATCTTCTCGTCTAGAATTATTAAAACAATCTATGATTTTGGCTAATGAAGCAAGTTTAGCCGATGAAATTTACAGAAAGTATCAAGGAGGTCTAGAATTGTTATCTGGTATTCAAAGTGGGTTAATTAGTTTCCCTGAAGGACAAGCACAAAGGTTCCAAGAAGTATTGATTCAATTCGAAAAATCTTGGGATTATGCAAATATTGACGATATCATGGCTTTTACTAGAAACGACGATAATCTAGTTATGTATAACCGTTCACAAGAAGTTAGAATTTTTCCTTCTACTGGATTTATCTTACCGGTTGAAAAAGAAAACGTTTTAAAATCTGGATTAATCAATAAAGAAGATGTAGGTAAGTGTTTCGATGAAATGCGTTTTAATTTTGATGCCAGAGGTATTACTAGAGAGCAAGTGATGATGCTGGATATATTAGCTAACAATAACTGGGAAAGAGGGATTTTCTTTTCGTCCCCTGCTGGATCAGATGTAGCACTTGCATTGTATAGAAGAGGTTATATCAAACAAGATGGGGTTACTTTTGAGTTCTCACCAATAAACGATAGAGATGAGCGTATTGTTTCCGATAAAATGTATGCTAATTTAATGACAAATTATATGTTTGGAGAAATGAGTAATCCAGATGTATTAACTGATTATTACACAAGAAGACATACTTCACAATACAGAAATCAATTTGCTTCTTTAGCGAGTGACTTTATCAGAAAAGCGGAAAATGCTGAAGCTATTTTAACAAGAGGTCAGCCTTATATTGATGCATTAAAGGATGCTGGAAGAATTGATGAAGCAGAGAAAATGGCTGAAGTGTTGAAAACGGCTGATAAAGACGTTCCATTGTTTAGGGAAAAAGCTGCAAAATTAATCAGAAGGTCGTTAGAGGTGATGCCAGCAAATGTTGTCATTGATTATGGTGAGCCTGGTCCATCAAGAGAACGTTACAATGTAGGTTCAATGACCTATGAAGGCTATGGAGATGGAGTACTTCACGATTATGTTGGGATTTTACTTCAAGCAGGAGATAAAAAAACGGCTAACGAATTGGGTACAGAATTAGCTCGTCAATTAGAGTCTATTTTAGCATACTTTGAAAACAGTGATGCTTCTTTTGCTGGAAGAAATACAAAGGATTTATACGCAACTGTAGATACTTATTTAAAATTATCTTCTGCTGTGATGGACCCAATAAATGGAGATAGCGAAGGAGAATTAGGTAAACGTTTAACAGAAAATGTTAATACATTATTTTCTATTACCCTTCCAAAATTATACGAAGACTTAAAAGAAAAAGCAAATAATAACGGAGAAACAACAAGAAGAGGTTCAAGAGCAGGTAGGTATGCTAGTATGTTGTTTGATATTCAGGACAACATGGAGGCAATTGCAATTCATTATGGTTTGATGCAAGAGCCAACAGGAACGTTACCTTCATCTAATGATCCACAGTCATTAGAATTACAGCGAATGATGCAACAAATGAATATGAGTGATTCTGTAAACAGATAATTCTTATTCACTTTATGCGATTTTTTAAAACCCCATTTTTCTTACCTTGGATATTTTCAAGAAGAGAATGGGGTTTTTCTTTGGAGGATGCTTCCGTTTTTTTAACTTTTGATGATGGTCCTAATCCAGATATTACACCTTTTGTTCTGGATACTTTAGCCGAAAAAGGCCTGAAAGCAACCTTCTTCTGTGTTGGTGATAACGTGAGAAAACACCCTGATTTATACCAACGAATTTTAAATGAAGGACATAGGGTAGGAAATCATACCATGTACCACAATAAAGCATCTAAAACAGGTTTTGATGTTTATCTGAATTCTTTTTTAGAAGCTGAAAGTCTTATTCACAGTAACTTATTTCGTCCTCCTTATGGTAGGTTAGGTTACCGAAAAATGAGAAGCATTAGAAAATCTAAAAAGATCATCATGTGGAGCTGGTTGTCTTATGATTACGATAAAAGTGTTCCCATCAAAAAGATACTTCAAAAAGCAGAAAAACAAATAAAAGCAGGAGATATTCTTGTGCTTCATGATAATGAAAAAGTAACCGCAAGAATGAAGGAGTTATTGCCGAAATTGATTGAAATAATTAAAGCAAAACAATTAGACTTTAAAACGATTGAATAGCTCTTTAACTATCAACTACTTTTTTCAATTAAACACTAAACATTAAAATCAACCATTAATCATTCAACTTCAAAATCGCCATAAATGCATCTTGAGGAATCTCTACACGACCAACTTGGCGCATACGTTTCTTTCCTTCTTTTTGTTTTTCAAGTAATTTACGTTTACGAGAAATATCACCACCATAACATTTAGCGGTAACATCTTTTCTTAATGCTTTAATCGTCTCACGAGCAATAATTTTGGCTCCAATAGCGGCTTGAACAGGAATCTCAAACTGTTGACGAGGAATTAATTCTTTTAATTTCAAGCAAAGTTTTTTACCTAATCCAAAGGCATTACTTCTGTGAACTAGAGCAGATAAAGCATCAATCTGTTCACCATTTAAAAGTAAGTCCATTTTGATTAAGTCAGACGCTTTATATTCGGTTGGGTGGTAGTCAAAAGAAGCATATCCTCTAGAAACGGATTTTAAACGGTCGTAAAAATCAAAAACAATTTCAGCTAAAGGCATATCAAAAGTCAACTCCACACGGTCTTGAGTTAAATAAACTTGATTGGTAAGTTCACCTCTCTTTTCAATACATAAAGTCATAATTTGACCTACATATTCCGATTTTGTAATAATCTGAGCTTTGATGAATGGCTCTTCAATAGATGCCATACCTGATGGGTCAGGTAGTTCAGAAGGGTTGTTTACAATAATGGCCGTTAAAGGATCTTTGTGCATGTATGCAAAGTAAGAAACGTTAGGTACAGTCGTAATAACTGTCATGTTGAATTCACGTTCTAAACGTTCTTGTATAATTTCCATGTGCAGCATACCTAAAAAACCACATCGGAAACCAAAACCTAAAGCAGCAGAAGATTCTGGCTCAAAAACCAAGGAAGAATCGTTTAATTGTAATTTTTCCATCGAGTAACGAAGTTCTTCATAATCTTCTGTATCTACAGGGTAAATACCAGCAAATACCATAGGTTTAACGTCCTCAAAACCTTTGATTGATTCTTCACATGGATTTTCTACCAAGGTAATAGTATCCCCAACTTTAACTTCGTTTGCCTGTTTAATACCAGAGATGATATAACCTACATCTCCTGCTTTTACTTCATTTTTAGCAAAAAGAGTTGGTTTAATTTTTAAGATTCCAATTTCATCGGCGTTATACTCTCTTCCAGTATTGTAAAATTTAATTCGATCTCCTTTTTTGATTACCCCATTTCTTACTCTGTAGTAAGCAATAATTCCTCTAAAAGGATTAAAGACAGAGTCAAAAATCATAGCTTGTAAAGGAGCATTTTCATCGCCTTTAGGAGCTGGAATACGATTGATAATCGCGTCTAATATATCTTGAACACCAAGTCCTGTTTTACCAGAAGCTGGAATTATCTCATCTTTGTCGCATCCAATTAATTCAATAATTTGATCGGAAACTTCATCAGGCATCGCACCTGGTAAATCCATTTTGTTTAGAATTGGTATAATCTCTAAATCGTGTTCAATCGCTAAATAAAGGTTTGAAATTGTTTGTGCTTCAATTCCTTGAGCAGCGTCTACAATAAGTAATGCTCCCTCACAAGCAGCAATCGAACGAGATACTTCATAAGAGAAATCCACATGTCCAGGAGTATCGATTAAGTTTAACCTGAATTTTTCCCCATTATGTTCGTAATCCATTTGAATGGCATGACTTTTAATCGTAATACCTCTTTCACGTTCAATATCCATGTCATCCAAAGCTTGTGCTTGCATATCTCTATCGGCAATGGTTCCGGTAGTTTGTAATAAACGATCTGCTAGGGTACTTTTACCGTGATCAATATGAGCAATAATACAAAAATTACGTATGTTCTTCATCTTCAATTTATAATAATTGGTTTTATGTTTTAGATAAACCAATGTGGAAATACCAATTTACTTAGTGTAATTTAGCTACTTTAAGCTAAGGTAAATAGAGTGCAAAAATACGTTAAAAAATTCTACTATAAAACTTTTGTTTAAAAGTCTTTTAATCCATAAAAACAAGGAGGTTTGGTAAGTTGTATTTTTTTTATTCTGTAATTTAATCGAAGCTTTTTTGTTTTTCCGTTATTAAACATCTAACAATTATTTCTACTTTCGTAGTCGATGGAAAAGAAAGTTGAAAAATATAACAAAAGAGGTGTAAGAACTAGTTACGTTTCAACTGTTATTGGAATATCACTTGTATTGTTCATGATGGGCTTAGTGATAGGTGGTGTTTTAGGGTTAGAAACGATTCAAAGAAATGCAAAAGAGAGTTTACAAGTGGATGTTTTCTTTCGACCAAATACTTCTATCACTTCTATTAAACAAATTGAACAAGAATTGAAGACTTGGGATAAGTTTAAAGAAGTGTTCTATGTGTCTCCAGAAGGTGCTATTGAAGAGTTTAGCGGAGGAGGACAGAATGCAAAAGAAATACTTTCTATTTTCGATGGGGAAAATCCATTACCACCAACTTTAGGTTTTCGTCCAAAAGCAATGTATGCAAATAAGCCAGGAATGCTTAAAATCAAAAAGCAATTGTTGACAGTGTATGGAGATGAGATTGAAGAGGTAAGTTACGAAGAGGCAAGCGTTAAGTCCGTTAATTTAGGTTTCAAACAGTTTGTTTATCTGATAGGAGTGATATCATTATTATTAATAATTGTAGCAGTGGCAATGATTAATAACACAATCCGATTAGCATTATACTCCAAAAGGTTTACTGTAAAAACGATGCAGTTGGTTGGTGCTACAAATGCGTACATTAGAAGACCATTTCTTTTTCAGGCAATTATACAAGGTATTGTTTCGTCGATTATTGGCTTAGCGCTTTTAGCGGGACTTTTTTATGCGCTTAATAACGTGTTAGAATCTGTCGAAATTAAATTTGATGAATACAGTTTTATACTATTAATATCATCTATCTTATCGATAGGTTTAGTAATTACATTCGTTTCTACTTGGTTAGCTTTAAACAAGTTTTTACGCATGAAATTAGATGATTTATATTAGATTATTTTAAATTATGGAAAATAAAAAACAAGGATTTGCTTTTCGTCCGGAAAACTACAAATTATTACTAGTTGGTTTAGGAATAAATATTTTAGGTTTTATTTTAATGATTGGTGGAGGGTCTGATGATCCAAATAAGTTTGATGCAAGCGAATTGTTCAGTGATGTAAGGATTACGCTTTCTCCAATGTTGATAATTGCTGGTTACTTAGTTATCATGTATTCAATCATGCGTAAAACGAAGAAAGATAAAACTAAATCAATCGATTAATTATGGGATTTTTTGAAGTTTTAGTTCTTGCAATTATTGAAGGTTTAACGGAATTTTTACCTGTTTCTTCTACCGGGCACATGATTATTGGTTCTTCTCTAATGGGGATTGCTTCTGATGATTTTACCAAATTATTCACAATTGTTATTCAATTGGGTGCTATCCTTTCGGTGGTAGTGCTTTATTTTAAACGTTTTTTTAAGTCCATGAACTTCTATTACAAGTTGTTTGTAGCGTTTATTCCTGCAGCCGTTTTTGGTTTGTTGCTTAATGATATTATCGATGAATTACTGGAAAGTCCTTTAGTTGTAGCTATTTCATTGCTTCTCGGAGGGGTTATTTTACTTTTTGTAGATAAGTTGTTCAATAAAGATGAAGTAACAGATGAAGAAGACATAACCTATTTAACTGCTTTAAAGATTGGTGTGTTTCAGTGCTTAGCAATGATTCCAGGTGTTTCTCGTTCTGGTGCATCTATCGTAGGGGGTATGAGTCAGAAGTTATCCCGTAAAACAGCTGCAGAGTTTTCATTTTTCTTAGCTGTTCCAACGATGTTTGCGGCAACAGGAAAAAAATTGTTTGACTTTTTTAAAGATGGCCATACAATCACTTCTGAACAAATTCAGTTATTAGCTGTTGGTAATATAATTGCATTTTTTGTAGCCTTATTAGCGATTAAAAGTTTTATCGGTTACCTTAACAAACATGGGTTTAAAATGTTTGGATATTATCGAATCGTTATTGGTTTAGTAATTATTATTTTACTTGCTAGTGGTGTTGACCTTAAAATTACATAAGCTTGAGTATTCAAACATTTGCCCAAGGTAGTACTATTTTAGTTGATAAACCATTGAATTGGACGTCTTTTGATGTGGTCAACAAGTTGAGGTGGAACTTAAAACAAAAGTTAGGGGTTAAAAAAATTAAAGTAGGGCATGCAGGGACATTAGATCCTTTAGCAACAGGGCTTTTAATTCTTTGTATTGGAAAACATACCAAAACAATAGAAGAGATGATTGGTGCAGATAAAACCTACACTGGGACTTTTTTACTAGGAAAAACTACACCTTCTTATGACTTAGAATCGGAGTACAATGAAGAGTTTCCTATAGATCATATAACTAAAGAGTTAGTAGAAGAAGTGAGGTTGTCTTTTTTAGGAGAAATAGATCAAGTGCCTCCGATCTTTTCTGCAAAACAAGTAGATGGAAAAAGAGCATATGACCTAGCTAGAGCAGGAAAAGAAGTAGTTTTGAAGTCAAACAAAATTAAAATAAGTGATTTCTCTGTAGATACCTCAAGGTTTCCGGAAGTTGATTTTAAAATAACTTGTTCTAAAGGAACTTATATTCGTTCTATCGCAAACGATTTTGGAAAAGCTCTAAAAAGTGGCGCTACATTGATAGCATTAAGGAGAACTGCTTCTGGTGATAAATCTATTCAAGATGCTAAATCAGTAGAAGATTGGATAGCATTTATTCAAGATACTCCCCTTTAAATTGAGTATTAATAAACACCATCAATAATTAAAGATTTTTATTCAATAATTTTTTATAAATTTACAATCTTTTTTTATAATATTTTTTCACTCAAAATAGATCAGTTTTATGACTAAAATGAAACTTTCAGAGTTTAGTTTTGACTTACCAGAAGAACTAATAGCAGAATACCCAACTGAAAATAGAGATGAATCTCGTTTAATGGTTGTTCATAGAGATACAGGTAAAATTGAGCACCGTTTGTTTAAAGACATAATTAATTATTTCTCTGAAGGGGATGTGATGATTATGAATAACACCAAAGTGTTTCCTGCAAGAATGTATGGGAATAAAGAAAAAACGGGGGCTAAAATTGAAGTTTTTCTTTTAAGAGAGTTAAACAGAGAAAGTCTTTTATGGGACGTGTTAGTCGATCCAGCAAGAAAAATTCGTATCGGAAATAAATTATATTTCGGAGAAGACGATTCTTTAGTTGCTGAGGTGATCGATAACACTACTTCTAGAGGGAGGACGTTGCGTTTCCTTTTTGATGGTTCATATGAAGAGTTTAAAGCAAAAATCACAGAACTAGGTGAAACACCGATACCTAAGTATATCAAGCGTGAGGTAGAAGAATCGGATGAAGATCGTTACCAAACTATTTATGCCAAAGAAGAAGGTGCTGTAGCAGCTCCAACTGCAGGGCTACATTTCTCAAGACAATTATTGAAGAGATTAGAGTTGAAAGGGATTGATTTTGCAGAAGTTACTTTACATATTGGTCTTGGTACTTTTAGACCAGTTGAAGTAGAAGATTTAACAAAACATAAAATGGATTCTGAGCAATTGAAGATCACTAGAGAGTGTGCTGATGTTGTTAATAAAGCGAAAAAATCGAAACAAAGAGTTTGTGCTGTTGGTACAACTTGTATGCGTGCAATTGAAACTTCTGTTTCTACTGAAGGATTACTTAATCCTTACGAAGGCTGGACGAATAAATTTATTTTCCCTCCTTATGATTTTAGTATCGCTGATTCAATGATTACTAACTTTCATACTCCATTATCTACTTTATTAATGATGATTTCTTCTTTTTGTGGTCACGATTTAATGGTTGAAGCATATAAACAAGCTGTAGAACAGAAATATAGATTTTATTCTTACGGAGATGCAATGTTGATCTTGTAAATAAAATATAGTTTAAATTGTAAAAGGCTACTTCCATTTGGAGATAGCCTTTTTGTTTTTAAGCTCAAAATATTACTTGAATTATAACAATTCGTGTTCAATCAAGTTAATTTATTGTTTACATTTGTATTCAAATTTATTTTAAGTATTCCTCATATTATGTCAATCGGAAATAAAATAAAGTCTTACGTAGCGTTCACAAAATTTAGATTAGCTTCTTTAGTTATTATATCTGCTTTATCAGGGTATTTATTTGCTGGTGGATCGGATGGAAATACTATGGTGATGCTTTTGGTAGGAGGTTTTCTTGTGACTGCAGCTTCTAACGGTGCAAATCAAATATGGGAAAGAGAATTAGATAAGTTAATGAAACGTACAGAAAATAGACCTATACCTCAAGGAGACATGTCTGTTCGTGAAGCCTTAACGATTGTAGTACTGTCTTTGACGGTTGGGCTTTTTATGCTTTATACGATTAATTTAATTTCAGCTGTATTAGGTCTTTTTGCATTTATCATGTATGTTTTTATGTACACTCCAATGAAGAGAGTTACCCCATGGGCAGTATTGGTTGGTGCTTTTCCAGGAGCGATACCTCCAATGTTGGGTGCTATTGCTCATTCTGGTATGTTCGACTTGGTTGCTGGAGTTTTATTTTTTGTTCAATTTATTTGGCAGTTTCCTCATTTTTGGGCAATTGCTTGGGTTATTTATGACGATTATAAAGCAGGAGGTTTCGCTCTTCTACCATCAAAACAAGGGAAATCTAAAAATTCAGCTTATCAGATTGCATTGTATTCCTTTTTATTGATACCATTTAGTTTGTTGCCATGGTTACTTGGTTGGACTGGAGTGGTTTCTTTAATTGTGGCTACTGTTTTAGGGTTATTGTTCTTTTTACAATCGTATAAGTTGTTAAGGACATGTGACGATAAAGATGCTAAGAAATTAATGTTTGCCTCTTTTATTTATTTGCCAATCATACAGTTTTTGTATGTTTTTGATAAAATAGAAGGAGCTCTTCCAAAATAAATTAGATATGGAAAACGAAGCAAAAAACAAAGAACCTTTTAATTCTAAAGATACTTTAAGGGATGTTACTCCAGAGGTAAAAGTTAAAATGAAGAAAAACCTAGTTTATGTAGGTATATTCAGCGTTGCAATGGTTTTTGCAGGACTTACTTCAGGGTATATCGTTTCTATGGGCGATTCTTTTTGGGTGAAGTTTCCTTTACCTAATGCATTTTATATTAGTACTGCCTTCATTATTTTAAGTAGTATTTTCATTCAGTTAGCTCTTTGGTCCTCAAAAAAAGGAGAGGATAAGAAATCAAAAATATTTGTTGTCTTAACCTTTTTATTAGGCTTGTCCTTTGTGTATTTTCAATTCAAAGGTTATGATCAATTGATAGAAGGAGGAAGCCATTTAAGAGGGAATATCATGACGGTTGAAGGCCGTTATGGAGGCGCAGGAGATGACGGAAGGTATTATGGGTATTATGAAGTCAAATATAAAGGGCAGTTTATTAGTATAGATGGTAACGATTACCTGATAAATGGAAATAAATTGAATGCTTCTCAAATGGGAGAGTTAAAGAAGTTTATGTCTCAATTTGAGAAAAATGACTTTAAAAAGCCTTTGGTTATTAAAAGTTTAAATAAAGATTTTCAGATATTTTACAAACAACAACCTTTAATCCTGAAAGGTGGTAAGCTTACTTTACCAAACGGAGAAGCGCTTAAATTTGTGGATTTAATGAGATTACAAAAACTAGCGGTTAATATTCGTGATGAAAGAGGAGACTTTTTTGTAAGGGGTAAATTAGGTAAAGATTTTCATGTGTATTATAAAGGAAAAGAGTTAGAATACGAGAATAGAGAATGGAAGCATAATGGTCAACGATTAGACGATTACCTTCAGACTAAACCTCTTGAATCTCCAGATACTGCATCTTCTTATTTATGGTTGATTACATTTTTACATTTGCTTCATATTATTGGAACTTTGTTTTACATGTTAAAGATGGTAAAACTCTCATTATCAAATAGATTTATCAATAATAACACTTTAAGTTTAAAAACTGGTGCAATTTTTTGGCACTTTCTTGGGCTTTTATGGTTATATTTATTGCTATTTTTGCTTTTTATTCACTAAACTTGCACAAAATTTATTACAATGGCAGGACAAGCTTCAAAACAAATTGACACAAAAACGCTATGGGGAGGTAAAGTTTCTCCTTTTAGTTCAAGTTATGGTAAACTAATGATGTGGTTCTTTCTAGTATCAGATGCATTGACATTTGGTGGTTTACTAGTTTCTTATGGATTCACAAGATTTAATGTACAGGATGCTTGGCCAATTGGTGAGGAGACGTTCAATTCTCTTCCTTTTTTAGGTCATGGTTATCCATTGATATATGTTGCATTGATGACATTTATTTTAATTGTTTCTTCTGTAACAATGGTTTTAGCTGTTGAGGCTGGACACAGAATGGACAGAAAAGGAGTTACTAAATGGATGATTGCAACTATTATTGGTGGTGCTTTTTTCGTTGGTTCTCAAGCATGGGAATGGAGTCACTTTATTCATGGGTCTGAATTTGGTAAAGTAGAATTAGCTGATGGTTCTCAAGCAATAGTTAAAGGACATTTTGGAGAGTTAGAAAGTTTTACTGTAACTCAAGCTGGTAATCATCACAAAGTAGGAGATGAAATTACTGAAGATTTAATGCACCAATATCAACATGCTATCGAAAAAGGGCATATTGAAAACAATATTATTCAACTACACGATGGTTCTTTAGCTAAAATTAATAAAGCGAAAGATGAACACATGGAGCTGATCGTTAAGAAAGACGGTGGAGAATTTAAAGTTGGTCAGAAAATTGAAGGAAAGAACGCTGAGGAAATGTACTACGAAGCTGTAAATTCAGGTGAAGCAAACAGAATTGTTTACGGGGCGAATTTAAATCAAAATGAATATGGTCCTCAACAATATGGTCAATTCTTCTTCTTTATTACAGGATTCCACGGATTCCACGTGTTTTCAGGAGTTATTTTTAATTTCATAATCCTTTTGGGTGTATTGAAAGGTACTTACCATAAAAGAGGTCACTATGAAATGGTTGAAAAAACTGGTTTATACTGGCACTTTGTCGATTTAGTTTGGGTATTTGTATTTACATTCTTCTACCTAGTATAATTAATTTAAAAAAAGATCTATCATGGAAAGAGATGATATTATAGAATATTCTTTAGATGCTCATCATTCTGAAGAAGCAGGAGCTCAAGCTCGTAAAACAATTTGGAAAGTTACAGGTTTATTAACCTTAATTACTATTATTGAAGTTGCTTTAGGTGCAATCATTAAACAAGGTAGTCCAAGTTGGCCAATAGTAAAAGTTTCATTTATTCTTTTAACTTTAGTTAAAGCAGGATATATTGTAATGTCTTTTATGCATTTGGGACAAGAGCGTAAGTCTTTGAAATATGTCTTATTAGTTCCTTATGCAATCTTTATATTGTATTTAATATTTATACTTCTTACTGAAGGTTCTGCTGTTGGAGCAGCTTTAGAAAGTTACGGAGTTTAACTTATTTTAAGCTATGGCTAAAAAAATAAATGCCGGTAAAAACAAAATAGTAGCTATACTAGTTTTAGTTTTACCGGCTTTTTTATTGGTTTTTCTTTCTACTAGAGGTTGTAACCATAAGTTTGAAGAGTTACCTGATTATGGTAATGCAATCAACTATACTTTTAAAGGTGTAGATGGTAAGAACTATTCGTCAAATGATTTCAAGAATGAAATAGTAATCGTATCTGCTATTCAAGAAACTTGCCCCGATAGTTGTGCAATATCTTTTTGGCACGTAGACCAATCTATCTATCAAAAGATTCGTAAAAACAAAAAGAAGAAGCTAAAGCAAGTTAAGCTGATATCTTATGTTACAGATGTGAATGGAAAGCCTGTTAAAGATTTATCAAGAGCTTATGCAGCGTTAAAAGATCAAGTGGTAGAATACGATTCTACCATCTGGATTTTAGCCTCTGGTAATCCTAAAGATGTTTATAATTTTGAATATAACGATCAAACTTTATTGACAAAAGGCGATCAGTATTTTGCTGGAGAAGCTTATTTGGAATTAATGTTGCTTTTGGATAAAACGAATCACTTAAGAATGGTGAGTAGAGCTACTACTGAAGGAGATATTAGACGAATGTTTCAACACGTTGCTTTACTTCAAAAGCAATACGACAAATCTAGAAAAGAACAAGAGTTAGCTAAATAGAAATTATTTTATCATGCGGTTTTCATTCTTTATTATTTTATGTTTATTTCTACTTGGTTGTTCTTCTAATAAAAAGAAAGTACTTCCTTATATCGGTAATTTTGATATTGAGTACAGAATGGTTGATGGTATAGAAGTTGCCGATACCGTTTACCCTAAAATGATTCCTTTTGAGTTTTTCAATGATGATTCAGTGAAGATTACTAACGACGATTTTGAGGGTAAGATATGGGTTGCAGACTTCTTTTTTACTACTTGTCCAACGATTTGTCCAACGATGACTAAAAATCTTAAATGGTTGAACGAACAAACAATTGATTTAAAAGAACAAGTTCAATTTATATCCTTTACGATCAATCCAACTCACGACAAGCCTAGTATTCTTAAACAGTACAAAAAACACCACAAGATAGAAGCTTCTAATTGGTCTTTTCTTACAGGAGACGAAGCCTTTACACACCAATTAGGGATAGATCATTTTCAGATTTTTGCTGGACAGGATGCTGGAGCTGCTGGAGGATATGCCCATTCAGGTGCTTTTACTTTAATTGATAAGGAAGGATATGTTCGAGGTGTTTACTTAGGAACTGAAATGGAACATGTAGAACAATTAGAAAAAGATTTACGTAAACTTTTGAAATATGAATACTGAACAAATGAATCCATCGCAATTAAAAAATGCTAAAATTGCAATTTACTCAGCCTCTTTCGCTATTCCTGTTGTAGTAGCTATTTTGTTTGGTGTTAAAATAGAAGGAGTTGATTTTTCTTTTTTACCACCTTTTTATGCAAGTATTAACGCAATTACAGCTCTTGTATTAATTGGAGCTCTAGTTGCTATAAAAAAGAAGAATAAAAACCTTCACAGAGGTTTAATAAGATTTGCACTGTTGTTGTCTTTAGTGTTTTTGGCGAGTTACGTTGCTTATCATATGACATCAGAATCGACTCCTTATGGAGGAGACATGAAAGGTTTATATTTTTTCATTTTAATTTCTCATATCATCTTGAGTATTGCGGTAGTTCCTATTGTTCTTTTTACCTACCTTTTTGCTTGGCAAGGGGATTTTGTGAGGCATAAAAAATGGACTCGTTTTGCTTGGCCTATTTGGATGTACGTTGCAATAACTGGTGTTGTGGTGTACTATATGATTTCACCGTTTTACGTGAATTGATTTATCTATTATACCATATTTTTCTTAAAAAAGCGGTATGGTTTTATTTGACTTTTTACGTTATAATTAAAACGTTGATTATCGTTGGTTTTCTAATTTACAGAATGATGATTATTGATGTTTTAAAAATATGTTGGTGTCAAAAACTTAGTTTTAATAACCGTCTGATTAGCATTATGTGATAGATTTTAACTTACTAAATATTATTACTATAATAGACTGAAATTACTTATGTTTTTAATTTCTTTTTTTCAATGTAATAAAAAGAATTAGAGTCTTGAATCTCGAGATCTAATATCTTACATATAGTATCTAAAACCTACTCCCCGTCAAAAGCAATGCCTTGCTTCTTTAATAAACGATTGACATAGACAGCAAAGAATGCTAAATAAGCAAAACAAATTGTTCCAACAATAAAAGAAGGTTGAATTCCGATAACGTCTGATAGTTTCCCTTGAATAGGAGGGATGATGGCTCCACCTAATATCATCATGACTAGAAATGCAGAACCTTGTGATTGGTATTTTCCAAGTCCAGCTAATGACAAAGAGAAAATACATGGCCACATAATCGAACAAAATAATCCAGTACTTAAAAAAGCATAGATAGCAATTGTTCCACTTGTCGTTAAACCAATTATCGTTGCTAAAGCACCTAGTATCCCAAATAAAGTAAGGGTAAATACTGGTCTGTCTTTAGCAATATAAAACGCGATTATTTGAATAAAAACACACAATATATACCAGTATAAACTATCTACTTTATAGTTCAATAATTGAAAAATACCGATTAAAATCCCAAAAGCAATTAAAGGAACGATAAAACGTAAAATCATTTTGACCTTATTCGTTAGGTTGAATACATTTACTGCACCTGTCCAACGACCGATCATTAAACTTCCCCAATACATCGCTATAAAAGGAGCGCTTTCTGAAGACTCAAATCCCCCAAATGTATCTTGTCCGAGTAATTCTGAAAGGTTACTTCCAATTGCAACTTCAACTCCTACATAAACGAATATAGCTAACATACCAAGTGTAAGTTGTGGATACTGCATTGCTCCCCAACCTAACTTTTGTTGAGATCCTTTTATGTTGGCAAATAATAGACCTCCCACGATAACGATTAAACCACCTATCAACCATTTTATTCGGTAATTGTCTAAGGAAGAGGTTAATGTTTCTATTGCATTTTCAATTGTATTTTTCGTTTCTATTTGAAATGAAGTTAATTCTTTGACTGGCTCCCCCTGTTCATCTAGCGATACAGTTTTTAAATCATGTTCCAATTCAACTAAATGTTTAGCTTCCTCACTTTTATAACTACTAAATACCGGAACAAAACAAGTAAACAATAAGCCTGTAATGATAAGAAGGGTAGCCATAGCCTTTGTTGCTGGTTCTGTTTTTTCTTCTTTAATACCTCTAGGAAGTTTTTTTGATAAAGAAAAGAGAATTGCTATTCCAAGAAATAATGCACCTACGAATGCATATAAGGTAACTACGCTATCTAACTTTAAACTTTGTATTAAATCATTGGTAATCGGTTTTGTAGAACCAAACAAAGCCAACGATACAACAAGTGGACCTATAGCTGTACCTAAGCTATTTATTGCTCCACCAAAGTTAATTCGGTTACTTCCTGTAGATTCTTCACCTAAAGAAATCATAAACGGGTTGGCGGATGTTTGTTGTAATGAAAAGCCTAAAGCAACAATAAAAAGTCCAAAAAGCATTCCCTCAAAAACATTCCCCATAACAGAGTATATCATTACACCAGACCCCAAAGCAGAGAAGAATAATCCATAGATTATACTTTTTTTATATCCCCAATGGCTAACAATATCCTTTCCTTTTTTTGAACCAAAAATAAATAGGGAAAGCGCTCCAAGGTAATAAGCAGAATAGAATGCAAAATCTATCAATTGACTTTGGAACTGGTCTAGTTTAAAGTAGTGTTTACAAAAAGGAATAAAAACACTGTTTCCAGCAGCTATGAATCCCCAAAAAAAGAATACGGTTGTTAGGGTTGTTAAAGCACTATAATTAGTTTTAACACTAGTTGATTGTTCCATAGAGGAAATAAAATAAAACGGTTAACCTACTTTTTCTTTCTGTTTGTTTTCAGACTCTTTGTAATTCACTAATTCTTTTACTTTCTTAACAATTGAATTAGCGTCAAATCCACAATCTGCTTGTAATTCTTCAACAGTACCATGGTGAATGTATTTATCTGGAATACCTAATCGGGTTACTTTTGAAGAATAGTTATGGTCTGCCATAAACTCTATTATTGCTGAACCAAAACCTCCTACAATACATCCGTCTTCTACAGTTATAATTTTTTTGTATTTTGAAAATACTTCATGTAGCATCACTTCATCGATAGGTTTTACAAAACGCATGTCATAATGTGCCACGGAAACACCAAGTGTTTTTAATTCTGTTATTGCAGTTTGAGCAAAATTTCCTGGGTGACCGATACTTAAAATTGCAACATCGTCTCCATTGGACAACTTTCTACCTGTTCCCACCTGAATTGCTTTCATAGGTGTTTTCCATTCTGTCATTACTCCTTTACCTCTAGGGTAGCGGATAGAAAAAGGCCCCATATTATCTTGTTGTGCCGTATACATTAAATTCCTCAATTCTGACTCGTTCATTGGAGCAGATACTGTTAAGTTTGGAATGAAACGCATGTAAGCAATATCGTAAGCTCCATGATGAGTAGCCCCATCTGCACCTACTAAACCACCTCTATCCAAACACATTACTACGTTTAAGTTTTGAATAGCAACATCGTGCAGCACTTGGTCGAAAGCACGTTGCATAAATGTAGAATAGATATTACAAAAAGGAATTTTACCTTGAGTTGCTAAACCAGCTGAAAAAGTAACTGCATGTTGTTCCGCAATTCCTACATCAAAAGCACGTTTTGGCATAGCTTCCATCATGATGTTTAAAGAACAACCAGAAGGCATTGCTGGAGTTACTCCCATTATTTTTTCATTCTTTTCAGCTAATTCTACAATGGTATGTCCAAATACATCTTGGTACTTTGGAGCTTGTGGAGTTTTAGGGACAATTTTTACGATCTCTCCCGTTTCTTTATTGAAAACTCCTGGTGCATGCCACTTTGTTGGATTTCCTTCTTCAGAAAACTTGTACCCTTTCCCTTTCATCGTTACGATGTGTAACAATTTTGGTCCTGGTATGTCCTTTAAGTCTTCCATTACTTTTGCTAAACCAATAACATCATGTCCGTCAACTGGACCAAAATAACGGAAGTTAAATGATTCGAATAAGTTACTTTGTTTTAGTATAGATCCCTTTAAAGCAGTTGATATTTTAGAGGCAACAGTCTGAGCATCTGGACCAAATTTGGATATCTTACCCAATAATTTCCAAACTTCATCTTTTACTTTATTATAAGTATGAGACGTAGTTATATCTGTTAAATATTCTTTTAAAGCCCCTACATTAGGATCGATAGACATACAGTTGTCGTTCAATACGACCAAAAGGTTAGCATCTTTTTCAAATCCTGCATGGTTCAAGCCTTCAAACGCTAACCCAGCAGTCATGGCACCATCACCTATAACGGCAATGTGTTGTCTGTCTTTTTCTCCTTTAGAATTATTAGCAACTGCCATTCCTAAAGCAGCTGAAATTGAAGTAGAAGAATGTCCAACACCAAAAGTATCAAACTCACTTTCAGAACGTTTTGGGAATCCAGAGATTCCACCTTTTATTCTATTGGTATGAAAAACTTCTCTTCTACCAGTTAATATTTTATGTCCGTATGCTTGGTGACCAACATCCCAAACTAGCTGATCATAAGGAGTATTGAAAACATAGTGCAAAGCAACAGAAAGTTCTACAACTCCTAAGCTTGCTCCAAAATGACTATTTCCAATTTCAGAAATAACATCCACGATATATTGACGTACTTCGTCAGAAACCTGAGGTAAATCTTCGATTTTAAACTTAGAACGTAAATCGCTTGGGATATTTATTTGTTCTAAAAAAGGACCTGCTTTAAATTCTGCCATAACCTATGAATGTG
>Ga0228634_1000418_pt1 | contig 32301 bp, 32 predicted proteins | sample 42DmetaG_FD_190063 | JGI IMG/M metagenome (GOLD analysis project Ga0228634, IMG submission 190063) | Seawater microbial communities from Monterey Bay, California, United States - 42D | ecosystem: Environmental > Aquatic > Marine > Coastal | place: USA: California | collected 2016-09-27 | reverse complement strand
AAAAGAATCAAATTCGGATCTTAAAGATACTTTAAAAGATAAAGAACAGAAAAAAACTAAGTATTTTATGAAGAATGGAGTTCCTCATAAAGCAGATGGTACACCTCTTAAAAAAATGAGCAATGAATCCTCAGAAATTGATGAATCAGCTTTAGCAGTAGCAGCAGGAGATGTTGCCCAAGTTAGAAATGAAGAAATAGAAGAAGGTAACATGCCAATGTATGATGAAGATGATATTGATTCAGTAAAAGAACAATCATCAAAAATGCGTGTATCTGAACTTAAAGCAAAAATTAAAGAAACAATATTAGCTGAATTAACTTTAAAAGAAGATGAAGAAGATGATAGAGAAGATGATGAACTATCACCTGAAGAATTAGCTAATAAATATGCTGGATCTCCTATGAGGGAAGCTGATGAAGAAGTAGACGTTGATATCGATGTTGAAGATGAAGTTGAAGTAGATGCAGAAGCAGATGATATTGAAATCGAAAAACCAGGAGTTAAAACAACAGTAAATGTTGGTTTATCCCCAGAAGAAGAAATAGTACAAGATTCTTTAAAAGCTGCTATGGATGCTGCTCAAGCATTAGGTAGTGATAAATTAGCAGACCAAATTGGTAATACAATTACTTTCTTTACAAGACAATTTGTAGTAGGTGATAGTACAGACTAATATATGCTTAACGAACGCAAACTTACGGAAAGAGAACTAGATAAACGTGCTGAAGCTATTCAAGGTTTATTGAAAAACAAACGTACTCTAGTTAAAAAGTATGGGAAAGATGCGGAAAAAGTTATGTATGGGATAGCAACTAAACAGGCAAAGAAAAAAATCGAAAAAATGAATTTGAACAAACTCAAAGAACTAATCCAACAAACCTTAGAAGGTAAAGATGATAAAAAACCTTTATCTAAACCTTTACCCAAACCCGTAGCCAAGGATCTTGGAAAGATGAAAACTAACTTTAATGATTTAAAAAAGAGACTTAAATTAGAAGGTCATGGTTTAGACCAAGGTGATATAGATGTCCTACAAAATTTTGTAGACAGAGCGGAAGTAAAAGATCGAAAAATAAAAAAAGTCCTTCAATTCATAATTAAATCTAATATACTACAAGACAAAACAAAAGATTTATCTAAAGGTAAAGTAGAAGAAGCTAATAATTTACTTAAACAAGATGCCTTATCTTCTGCAGAATATCAAAAAGCTAAAAAATTAAAAGGATTCGATCCTAAAAATTATAAATGGGATAAAAATCAAGAACTTCATTTAATAAGAAAAATGAACGAATCACTCAACCCAGAAGTATCTAACGCTGTAAATCGTTTTATTAAGGCAATGGCTAAACGATATAGTTACAGTGAAAAAGATGCTGTATTCGCTATTCAGGCTGCTTTAAAACAAAGAAAATTTGATAGTTTAGATGAAAGAGTAGCTAAAATTGATGAAATACTTGATGAGGGTGTAGTAAAAGATATGCATGTATTTTTAGATGCTTTAAGAGACTCAGGTGTAACTAATATGTTTGGTGCTGCTCCTTATTTACAAAAAGAATTTGGTTTAGAAAAAGGAGAGGCAAGACAAGTATTAGCTAATTGGATGCAATCATTTAGTGAAAACCTAGATGAAATAGATATGAATGATCCTGTACTCATGAGAATGCGAGCATCTAAACCAGAACCATCCAGAGGTGGAATTGATTATGATGAAGCTTTATCATTAAGAATAATGAGACGTGAGTTAATGGATCAAGTAGACCAATTATTCATAGATATGGAACAAGAAGCAGAACCAGAAGGTGGTCCAATTGCCGATAGATATGCAGAGGAAGCACAAGCACTTGAAGATCGAATCTTCAGTATAAGTAGACAACTTTCTGATTATGATATGAATGAATCCACTAGACAAGACCTAGGAATGGTATCATCAATCTCTAAAAGTAGAGCAAAATCCCATTTAAAGAATCCATCTAATGATGGATCTAAAGTGTATGGTTTAGACAGTGACGGTAAGAGAGTTGAATTAAAAGGTTTAAACGATGTAGATAAGTTTAAAAAGTTTGAAATAGATGCTGATTTAAAAGAAGGAGTAAATGAAGTAATGGATGGTGGTACTTTATTTGATTATTTCAATAAAGAATATGTGGTAGGTGATCATTTTCACAGTGATGACAGTTACATTGTTAAAAGAGAACCATCTGGAAAAGATCAATATGTAATATTTGATTACGATAAAGATAAAGATCAATTCCAAATTAGACAAATGGGTGGTTATAGAATCGATCAAAAAGATGCTATTAAAGCTGGAATGAGAGAAACAGGTATAACACGTGTTGCTGGGATAGATTCTTATATGGTAGATGGAAATTACTCACCAACTCCTATTTCAGCTGAAGGTTTAAAAGATATAGTTGACCATGTAATGGGTGGTTTAAGCCGAGAAGCTAAAGCACAAAGAGATTTTTATGGTGCTAGAGGGCGTACTTCAGGTACTATAGATGAAAAAATATCATCAATAGTTAAAGAAAAACTTACACGCTCCCAAATACATAAAAGAGCTAAAAAAGGTAGTTATCCTGCTTTTTTAGTAGCTATTGAAAATGGTAAAGTAATAGCTCAAGAAAAAGTAGAAACTCCACAAATAGCTCCTGCTGCTTACAACGTAATGTCTAAAAAATACCCTAATGCTAATATTCGATTAGAAGATAGTACAGGTAAAATTTTAGAAAAACTTACAAAATCCTCTTCAGTAGAAGATCATATTGAAGATTTTAAAGATTCAGATGCACCTCAATTTAAAGGTAAATCATTAAAGAAAATTAAGCAGATGGCTTTAGCATCATTTCTACAAAAACAAGGTAAAAAAAAAGTAGCTGAAGGATTTAAAGTAGGTCAAAAAGTAACATATCTAGGACATCCAGCTGAAATTACTAAAGCGGATAAAGATGTAATGGATAGAGTTTACTATAATGTATTATATGATAAAGGTACGGGTAAAACTAAGGCATCAAACATCTATAACAAAGATGGTGAAATTAAAGCATCAAAATAATGACTAAAGCAGAATTAAGACAGAAAATTAAGACATTAGCAGTTACTGTTATGGCTGAAAAAGCTAAAACAGATGATGCTGCTTTAGCATATGATGAGTTAGTTAAATTTCCTGCTTTAAAAGATATTATAGTAGATTTACTTACAGACCAATTTGATTCATTTATAGAATCAGTTGATTGGGTAGCTCCACGTCCTACAACTTTTCGTATAAATTTGTTGAATGGGCAAAATTTCTTACTTATGTTCACGGAACGTAGTTGGATAGCACAAGTACAAGGAAAAAAATATTATCTATTAAACCTCGACGAGGAAGAAAGATGCGCTCTAGCTATTAACAGACTATTAAGAGTAGGACCAGCTAGTGGTGCTGAAATGGAAGGTGAAGCAACTGATACAGAAGCTAAAGTACCTGCTGAAGAAGAAGAAGTAGATGTTAACGTAGATGTAGAAGCATAAAAACAAAATAATGAGTATATTCGATAAATTTTTTACAAAATTTGCTTATAAATTTGACAAAGGATATCCTGACATGAATAATGCTCAGGATGTTTTATTATTGGAATCACTTATTAGTGAATTAACTGAAGAAAAATTTAATCTAAAAGAAATTACAGATGCCGAAGAAGGTCTCGAAATTTTAAAAAAAGAATTAGATTTACCTGATGATAAATACCTTAGGAAAAGTGGTGTTCAATATAGAGTATTAGTCCCACGAAACCAAAGAAACGATTATATTAATAAAATGAGTGCCATTGATGGATTTGAATATGATGGTTCAATGTCTGGTTCTTCTATTGGTGGGATGAGATACAAAGGTGCTAGATTCCTAATTAAACCTGAAGGTTTACAAGGAAGAAATGCTCCTGGGTTAGGTAATGAGGATGTATTAGTTAACAATGTAAGAAAGTATTTGGATGAAGGGGTTAAAAATATAATCTTTAAAGGAGAAAATAAAAATTATGTTTGTAAAGATATAACAGCTATTGATGATGTAGGGTATGATGTAACTTCAGGTAAAAAAGCTGATGTTATCTTACGAGGGGTAAATGAAGATTATCCTATATCGATTAAAGCATTAAATGCGGGTTTTTGGGAAAGTGCAGATAGAAGATATAAACAAGTTCTTATGAATTTATTGGATAAAATAAATGATGGGGATATTGAAGGGTTAGGATTAAGACCATATCTTGATGTTCAAGGTAATGAAAAAAAAGGAATTTTTGTTATGTATGATACTAATACAAACAAAAAAATATCAGGTGTAATCGTTACTGACTTACCAGATAAACAAGAAGAATCAATAATTTTTGGATCTGATAATTGTGTAGTAATATATGGTACTTATACTGATAATAGTTTTGAATTAGTAGGAGATGACTTGATAATAAATGTAGGTAAAATACTTACAGATATGAATGATGTAGAGAAATACAACCTAGAACCTGTATTAAATATAAGGCATGATTCTACAAGACAAGGACAAAGAGGCTTAAGATCAATAGTAGAACCAGAAATTTTAGTCTATAAAGGTAAAGATAAACCTACAGGAAATAGAATTGAATTATCCTATAACGAACTAATATAATAAAATAATATGTGTAAATGCGGATGTAATACTTGTGAAATTGAAACAAAAGGACCTTTATTAACAGAAGGTAAAGTTAAGTCTTTACTATCTGAAGGTCTTCAATATCATATAGATAAAAAAATACCATTATTTGAAACAATATATCGTATTGGTTCAGATAAACATTTAGCTTTAATTAAAGAAGCTAGAAAAATGTATTCACGCAATGTAATTGATTTATGTGAAGATGATGAAGCATTAATCAAAACACATTTAGGTGAATTTGGTTTATATGAAGGTGTATCTGTACCATTAGATTTACCTATGTTAGAAGCTGAAATAGATTACGAAAAAGAAAAGACTTGGAAAATCCAAGATAAATTTCCTATTGAAGTAACTGCGAGAAAAGGATGGAGTGGAAATTATTACACGATTGAACCTAAACCAATGGACATCAGTTATGATGCTTTTATAGATTTAGGCAGTGATGGAAATGTAGGTTATACATCTTACAATTACACTACAGGTGAAGCTCAATGGACTTCTGATTCATTAGAACAAATTAAACAATGGGAAGAAGATAATCAGGATAAAATCAAAGTAATATATCCTAAAAGTCTAAACGAATCTAAAGCAATAATTACTTTCAAAAATGATTATGAAGTTAAAATGAATACCGGTGAAGGGTATGATGATGGCTTTGAATATTTTGAAGCAGGAGAAAGAGAACAAGTTTATATCTTAGATAAAAATGATAAAAGAACGCATGTTGAATTTGGTGATGGAACTAATGCTTTTATTCCAACGAGTTTAATATCAATCCAAGATAAATCATTAGATGAAAACAGAAAATATAACCAAGAAGAATTATTTAAATTAGATTTAATTGCTCATCGTAAATTTGATTGTGATTACGAAAAATGTACTGACGAACAAAAAGCTGAAGTCTTAAAAGATAAAGTTAAAGTTGGCGTTAAGGAAGCTTTACAAGAAGCTAAACAAGACATATACGATAAATTTTTAGATAATCCATCTTCACCAAAGGGTAGGGCAAAATCATTGATATTAAAATTTACAAAAGAATATGGGGATAATGCCTCATCAATGGCTGTAGATAGATTCGCTAGTAAAAACAATCTAAAACCCGAAGAAAAGTATATATTAAAGTATATTACTAAAAACAACATTAAAATATCTTCACAACCAGGAGGACCAGACTTTTCAGCAGTAAGTGAAGCTAAATCTATACCTGAATATATTGTAACTAAAGACGATCACCGTAAATCAAAATTCCCTTTCGATAAACTAAAAAACAGTGAATTTAAAATTAGAATAGCAGGAGAAGGTAAAGATCAAAATTACATGATTTTCTGGAAAGAAGGAGGTAAAGGAGACTGGGAATGGGAAGCAGGTAATATGAAAAGACAGTTAAGAAGCGCTTTGATGGCCATAGCTAAAAGAAAACTACCTATAAAGGAGCAATTAGACGAAAAGAAAAAAGAAAAAAAAGACCCACCATTAAATAAACCAAAACGTGGTGGTTCAAAAGCATATTATGTTTATGTACGTGATCCTAAAACTAAAAAAATTAAAAAAGTATCATTTGGATCAGGTGGATTAAGAGCTAAAATTAAAAATAAAGAAGCCCGTAATGCATTTGCAGCACGTCACAAATGTTCAACTAAAAAAGATAGAACAAAAGCAGGATATTGGTCTTGTAACTTACCTAGATATGCTGAAGCATTAGGTTTAGGTGCTAAAATGAATACTTTTTGGTAATATGAAAATAGATATATTTAACGAGATACATTGGTTACATTTTAGGAAATTACCTGAAATACAACCTTTATCGTTAAATGAACAAACACAAAAATATAACCAATACATAAGCGAACTTACTTATGAACGTAATGTTTATTTACATTGGTTAGAAGGACATAAAAAAGGAGATAAAAAGAAAACTCTCCAAAATGTAGGTTTTTTATTACAAGAGGATCTATTTAATATACAACAAGAAGACGGAAATAATATTTTTATAACAGCCTATGTCTAATTTACCAATTTCAGGATTACCAGCTTCCTCTACCCTTCAAGGAGATGAATTATTTGCTGATGTACAAGGTGGTGTAACTAAATACACTACTTTAAATGATGTTACTAATTATGTAACTAGCTCTATTGAAACTAATAATCAAAATAATACCAATAATTCTTATTTAGTGCCGGTTGATATAACAGTTGAAGAAAATATAAACCAATGGCTTACAGGCTCAGCCTATGCTAATACAGCTATGATTCATTTAGATTGGACGGGGGCAAATGGTACTATGGATTTATTTTTACCTGATGCTACCGCTGCTGTTAATGTTAATAGATCAATTAGGTTTATTAGTGATAATACATTTGCCACAAATACAAGAGCTGAGTTAACTCCCCTCCCTGGTCAAACATTAGATGGAAGTGCTAATTCTTACACCATTAATAAAGCATATGAAGGCATAATGATATGGTCAGATGGAGTTGAATGGTATAGAATTCAAACAAAAGCCGGATAATGAACCCATACGAAAATAAAGGTAACATAAGAACATTCTCAAAAGATGTAAATCCCATGGAGCTAGTATGGCATCAGGATAAAGAAGACCGTAATGTTGAAGTATTAGAAGGAGAAGGATGGCAATTTCAAAGAGATAATGAATTACCCTTGGTTATGAGTAAAGGAGATCGTATATTTATAGCTGAAGGTCAAATGCACCGAGTATTAAAAGGTAAAACAGATCTAAAAATAAAACTAAAAAAATCAAACATATAGACAGATTCATAGCCTGTCGTGATTAAAAAATAAACAGATATCTGTGGCGTCTCATTTGGAGACGCCACTTTAAGTTCGTATATTAATACATAAAGAAAAATACAATATGAGTAAAAACGTAGTAATGATTGGAGCAGGTGTAGCAAATGTAAATGCTGCTACTAAGCTAATTGATAATGGTTTTAAAGGTAAAATCACCATAATTGATATGGGTAAAGATCCATATTTAAGACCATATGAAGAGGTAATGACAGGCTTCTTAGGAGCAGGAGGTTGGTCTGATGGTAAATTAACTTATCATACTTCAATTGGTGGTCAATTATCTAAATATTGTGGTGAAGAAAAAGCAATGGAATTAATGGATCAAGTAATTGATAATTTCAAACGATTCCATCCTAAACCAGAAGAAGTACAATGTTCAAATCCAGTTGCAGAACCAGATTTTATTAAACCATATTTTGGATTAAGATTATTTCCAGTATGGCACGTTGGTACAGATTATTTACATGAAATAGGTAAAAATTGGTATGACTTTTTAGTTGATGGTGGTGTAGAATTTATTTGGGAAACTAAAGTAACTCAAATACATTTTAATCAAAATATAGTTGAAACTAATAATATTAAAATTAGAAGACCATATGATAAACTTATTTTTGGTGTAGGTAAATCAGGTATTGATTTTGGCAAACAATTAGCAGAAGAATATGATCTACCCACAGAACCAAAACCAGTACAAATAGGTGTTAGATTTGAAGCACCACAAAAACACTTCCAAAAATTAATTGACGTATCTTATGATTTCAAATTATATAGAAAATTTGAAGATAAAGGTGTATCATTAAGATCATTTTGTACTAACAATAACGCAGCATATGTAGCAGTTGAAGAAACATATGGTGATCATTCATATAATGGACACGCTAAAAAAGATGAAGCATTCCGAAATGATATGACCAATTTTGGTATATTAATGGAAGTGCAAGGTATTGATAAACCATTTGATTGGTCAAGAGATGTAGTTAAAAATTTACAAATAGATGGTACAGGATTATATTATAGTCCAAGTAGAAAACCTTCAACAACATCAGAAGGTGTAAATGTATCAGCTATTCAAGTAGATACATTACATAAAATTTCAAAATCAATGCAACCATACTTTATGTATGTATATGATTTTATTGAGGATATGAAAAAAGTATTCCCAACATTAAAAGATGATTGGGGTATTTATGTACCTGAAGTAAAATATCTATCACCTGAGCCACTTGTCGATTATACCAATTTAGCACTCACTAAGTATTCTAACGTACACTTCGTAGGCGATGCTTTATCAGCTAGAGGTATAACGGTAAGTGGTGCACAAGGGGTATATGTTGCTGAATCACTTTTGGATAACTAAAATAAATTTCGTATATTGATAACAAATAAAAATTATGACAAAATCATCAAAAACACCATTTCCACAAAGTAGAAGATTAATTAAACCCGAAGATGGTACTATCGCTTATACCTGGGATGGTAAATTACATAATTGGGAAGGGTATGCTTTACTTCCTGAAGGTAAAGAAAAATTGGGAGAATATCATTTATATGGTATTAGACATACTAAAGAGGAATGGAATGAAGCTAGACAACAAAGAGAAGGATTACCTTTTTATAAAAACCAATCAATGAAAGCTCATCTTTCAGATTATAGAAACTAAGATATGAAAATAGGTTTATGTGGTACAATGAGTGTAGGTAAAACTACATTAGTAAATGCTTTAAAAAATACAAAGCAATTTAAAGATTACATGTTTAGAACAGAACGTTCTAAATTTTTAATGGAACAAGGTATCCCCTTAAATACTGATTCAACATTAAAGGGACAAACCATATTTTTAGCTGAACGTTGTGCTGAATTGATCCAAACAGATATCATTACAGATAGAACAGTTCTTGATGTTATGGCTTTTACATTAAATGCTAAGTCAATATCTTACCAAGATAAGAAAGCATTTGAAACATATGCCAGTGAATTTGTTAGAGAATATGATTGTATATTTTACATTTCTCCTAAAGGAATCCCAATTGAAGATAATGGGGTTAGAGAAACAAATGAACAGTATAGAAATTTAATTGATTCTACTATTACATCCCTCATCAGAAAACATGGACATAAAGCAGGAGGTTTAGAGGTAATATCAGGGTCTACAGAAGAACGAATTCAACAAATATTAAAGTTTACTAATCTTTAACATATTTATAATAAAACCTTATTATAATGAAAAAGTCTGAATTACAAAAATATATTAAAGAAAACATTATCTCTACCCTATCTGAGGATACTGATGCAGAAATTAAAAAAACTAAAGAATTAACTGCAGCAGTTAAAGATTTAGATGCAGCTAAAAAAGAAGCGGGTATAGAAGAAGCTAATATAGGTTTAGCATATTTAGAAGAAATGGGGTATGATGCTGGAGAAAAGGCATTTGATATGCATTTTGATAAATCCATCCTAGATAACAGACCAGATACCACAGCATATAAAAAGGGGTTTGTTCAAGCTATTATAGATAGTGCAGGTTCACTTCGTTTAGATGAAGATGCAACACCATTAATGAAAGATTTTACTTATGACTATGAAGATATAGGCCAATTTTATCTAGAAGGATTTGGAAAAGAAAGTAATTTACCTAGTGACCAATTAGAAAAGTTGGGTAAAAAAATTACTGATGAATTTTATGGTGGTGATATTGGTAAAGCATATGATGCCGTTGTAAACCCCCATAAAAACCCCTATGATATAAAAGAAGATGATGATAAAGAACCATCTAAATCTGATATGAAAAAAACTAAGGGTTTAGCTAAAGCAAAGGATGAATTAGCTTTATTAACCCGTGAAATGAAGTCATTAGCTAAGAAATATTCTAAAGCTGAAGGTGAAGAAAAAGAAAAACTAGTAAAAATCTTAAAGGCAAAAACTAAATTAAAAAAAGAACTAGAAAGTATTCTAGATAAAAAGAAGATATAATGTCATCTAAGGAAAGGTTTTTATATATTGCTATAGTATTTTTTGGTGCTTACTACCTAATTAATATGTACTCTTCAAATGAAGATGAATATATCAATGAGTATAATAGTAAAATAGAGGCATTAGAAAGTAAAATTAATTCTTTACATAACATAAATGAAGAATTAACCTTGGAAATTGATACCTTAAACGGTCAAATAATCAAACTAGACCAAGAAATTAGTAAACAAGATAGTAAAATAGTTACATTAAAAAAACAAACAAATGAGAAAGTTAATAATGTTGATTCTTTTGGGGATGATGAGCTTAAACAGTTTTTCACAGAACGTTATAGACAGCACCTCGATTCAATTAAAAAAACCAATAGTCAGGTTAGTTATTAAAGACTTGATAACTGGGGATAGTTTTAAACAAGAATTAAGTTTAGTTGCAAAAAAATACTCTTTATTAGAAAATAAAGTTGTATTAAAAGATAGTATTATTAATAATCTTAACTTCCAAATTAATAATTTCAATTCCATATTGAATTCAAAAACATCTCAATTAAATTTTACTCAAGAATTAAATAATAAATTAAGACTTGAAGTTAAAAAGCAAAAATTCAAAAATAAATTAACAGCTGGAGCTGGAGCTGTAGCAGTAATAGCTGCTATACTTTTAGTAAAATAGTATGTCTGATTTAAAAAAAGTAATACGCCAAGAATATTTAAAATGTGCTCAAGACCCAGTACATTTTATGCGTAAATACTGTTATATACAGCACCCACAACGTGGACGCATACAATTTAATTTATACCCTTTTCAAGAAAAAGTACTTAAATTATTCCAAGATAATCCTTATAATGTAGTATTAAAATCTAGACAGTTAGGTATTTCAACATTAGGTGCAGGTTATTCATTATGGTTAATGATATTCCATAAGGATAAAAATATACTTTGTATAGCAACAAAACAAGAAACAGCTAAAAACATGGTTACAAAGGTAAAATTCATGTATGAAAATTTACCTTCATGGCTTAAAATTGATGCTCCCGAAAATAACAAATTAACCTTAAGATTAAATAACGGCTCACAAATTAAAGCAACCTCAGCTTCAAGTGATGCAGGTAGATCCGAAGCAGTATCTTTACTACTAATTGATGAAGCAGCTTTTATTGATAATATTGGTGAAATATGGGCTTCAGCACAACAAACCCTAGCAACTGGGGGAGGTTGTATAGCATTATCTACCCCTTATGGTACTGGTAATTGGTTCCACCAAACATGGGTTAGGGCTGAAAATAGAGAAAACCAATTCTTACCAATAAAACTACCTTGGTATGTACACCCTGAAAGAGACCAAGCATGGAGAGATGCCCAAGACTCCTTACTAGGTGACCCTAGATTAGCGGCACAGGAATGTGATTGTGATTTTAGTACCTCTGGTGATATAGTATTCTACCCTGAATATTTAGACTTTTATGAAAAAACGTATATAAAAGATCCTATGGAAAGAAGGGGAGCAGACCAAAATTTATGGGTTTGGGAATCACCAGATTACACCAGAGATTATGTAGTAGTAGCAGACGTTGCTCGTGGCGATGGAAAAGACTATTCAGCGTGTCATGTAATTGATGTAGCAAATAATGTACAAGTTGCCGAATATAAAGGACAATTAGGTACAAAAGAATATGGACATTTATTAGTTGGTTTAGCTACTGAATATAATGAAGCAATGTTAGTAATAGAAAACGCTAATATTGGTTGGGCAACTATACAAGTTGCTTTAGATAGACAATATCCTAACCTTTATTATTCACAAAAGAGTGATTCCCCAAATGCTAGTTCGTATTTTGATAAGTATCAAGACCACTCAAAAATGGTAGCTGGTTTTACAATGTCTTCTAGGACTAGACCTATGGTGATAGGTAAATTCCAAGAATATATTAGTGATAAAGGAGTAACAATCCAATCAAAAAGATTGTTAGAAGAAATGAAAACCTTTATATGGAAAAATAATAGAGCAGAAGCTCAAAGTGGGTATAATGATGATTTAGTAATGTCTTTTGGAATAGCTATGTATATTAGAGATACAGCATTAAAATTAAGACAACAAGGATTACAAGCTACTAAAAATGCCTTAGGTGGTATGACTGTAAACAGAACAGGATATCAAGGAGGGTATGGTTTTTCAAAAGGGTCTGATAATCCTTACCATCAAGATATGGGAGGAAATAAAGAAGATATTAGATGGCTCCTTTAGGTAATATTTATAACAATAATAATAAATTATGGCTGATAAAAGCGTATTTACAAGATTAAAAAGATTATTCTCAACTGACGTAATAATCAGAAATGTTGGTGGTGATCAAATTAAAGTAATTGATAGTGGTAAAATCCAATCTACAGGTGAATTAGAAACCAATTCATTAATGGATAGATATAATAGAATATTCTCTACCAGTCCTTCCTCTTTATATGGGGCTCAATTTAATATTAACTACCAATATTTAAGACCTCAATTATATTCAGAATATGATGTAATGGATAATGATGCAATTATTGCCTCTGCTTTAGATATTTTAGCTGATGAGTCTACTTTAAAAAATGATATGGGAGAAGTACTTCAAATTAGGAGTGCTAATGAAGATATACAAAAAATATTATATAATTTATTTTATGATGTATTAAATGTAGAATTCAATTTATGGATGTGGATACGTCAAATGTGTAAGTATGGTGATTTTTTCTTAAAATTAGACATAGCAGAAAAATTTGGTGTTTATAACGTAGTTCCTTATACTGCTTATCACATTGAAAGACAAGAAGGGTTTGATCCAAAAAACCCATCAGCTATTAGATATAGATATGCTATAGATGGAATGGACAACATAAGTTCAGGTATGTATCCAGTTCCTGGATCTACTTCAGGTAATTTATCTAATGAAAATGGAATATTTTTCGATAATTATGAAATGGCTCATTTTAGATTAATATCTGATGTTAACTATTTACCATATGGTAGATCATATATCGAACCCGCTCGTAAATTATTTAAACAATATGTTTTAATGGAAGATGCTATGTTAATTCATAGAATTTCACGTGCTCCTGAAAAACGTATTTTTTATATGAATGTTGGTTCTATCCCTCCAAATGAGATAGATGCCTTTATGCAAAAAACAATTAGTAACCTAAAACGTACTCCATTCCAGGATAATAAAACAGGTGATTACAATTTAAAATTTAACCAACAAAATATGTTGGAAGACTTTTATATCCCCGTTCGTGGAAATGATCAAACAACTAAAATTGAGACTGCACCTGGATTACAATATGATGGTATTCAAGATGTAGAGTATTTAAGAGGTAAGTTATTTGCTGCACTTAAAATACCAAAAGCATTCTTAGGATATGAAGAAGATATTGAAGGTAAATCAACGTTAGCAGCCCAAGATATTAGATTCGCTCGTACTATTGAAAGACTCCAAAGAATAATACTATCAGAATTAAATAAAATTGCTTTAGTACATTTGTATACCCAAGGTTATACAGATGAAACATTAACTAATTTTACATTAGAAATGGCTAGCCCATCAATAGTATTAGAACAAGAAAAAATTGAATTGTTAAAATCAAAAACAGAATTATCTCAACAATTGTTAGAACAAGGTTTAGTACCTTCAGATTGGATCTATGATAATGTATACCACTTTAGCGAAGATCAATATGATGAATATAGAGATTTATCTAGGGAAGATGCTAAACGTAAATTTAGAATAACTCAAATTGAAGCAGAAGGTAATGACCCAGTAGAGACAGGTAAATCCTATGGTACACCTCATGATTTAGCTTCATTATATGGTAAAGGAAGAACAATGTCAGACCCAGGTAATGTACCTGATGGTTATAATGAAGATGAACCTAAATTAGGTCGCCCACAAGATACTGTTACTAGTAGAAACAAACAAGATTCTAACTTTGGTAAAGATAGATTAGGAGTTGCGGGTATGAAAAATAAAGATAAAAATGATTCTGATTCTTTACGTAATAATTTTAAAGGAGGTAGCCCATTATCCCTTGAAAGTGCTAAAGTATCTTTTTTAAAAAACAAACAATTATTTGAAGCTTTAGATAAAAAGAATTTAGTATTTAAGTCTGATAAAGAAGATAGTAAACTATTAGATGAAAACCAATTGAAGGAGTAAAAAATTTTACATATTTATAAATAAATATATTTTTTGATGAAAATTAAACATTCAAAGTACAAGAATACAGGGATTTTATTTGAACTGTTAGTACGTCAAATTACCGCTGATACACTTAAAGGAGGTAATTCGCCAGCCATAGATATCTTAAAAGAATATTTTGTAAATACCTCTTTAGGTAAAGAATATAAATTATATGAATCTGTACTTAAATCTAAAGTAATAAATGAAAGCAGAGCTACTTTAGTTATTGATACTATATTAGAAGCATCTACTAAATTTAATAGAAAGTCTCTAAAAAAGCAAAAGTACAATTTAATTAATGAAATTAAAAAACACTACAATTTAGAATCTTTCTTTGGTTCTAAAATTACTAATTATAAAGAATTAGCTGCTTTATATACTTTAATAGAAAATAGTAATTCAAATTCTGTTTCTAACCCCACACAATTGGTAGATAATAAAGTAACTTTATTAGAACATTTGACTAAGAAAGAAGTTACTCCATCTTCAAAACAAAGTGTATTAGAAGAATTTTCAACCTATGATAATGATGTAAGAACTCTTACTTATAAGGTATTATTAGAAAAGTTTAATGACAAATATGATTCATTAACCACCTCACAAAAACAAATCCTTAAAGAATACATTAATTCAGTAGATTCAACCCCAGATTTAAGAAATTTCTACAATGTTAAAATTAATGAGTTAAAAAATACATTATCTAAACAAGTAGAAAATATTAAAGATAAAGCAACACAAGTTAAAATAACTGAAGTAGCCAAATTTTTAACTGAATTGAAGAAAACAGATAAAGTTGGAGATGATAATTTAGTTGATTTATTACGTTATTACCAATTAGTAAACGAAATACAAATAGCAAATGGCGTACAAATATAAACTTAAAGAAGTAGAAGTAGGTGATGTAAAAATTGACAATGGAGTAAAATCCACTGTTACTAACATAGATCCTAATACTGGTTCTATATCTTGGGATGTTGATTACATTCCTAATATAGATAAGTTAGTTGAAGACGCAATGGAATTAGTAAAAACAGCTAAAGGTGTATACCAAAAAACTAAAGGTGATAAAAAATTCTTAGATATATACGAACAAGCAAAACAATTAAGAAATGTAATTCGTACTCATGTAAGAAACAACTATCCAGAAGAATATAAAAAAGCAATTAGAGAAGAAGATATAGAAGAAATATCAACTTCAGGTGGAGCAGGAGCTTATCAAACACCCTATGCTTTTAAATTAAAGAAAAAACTTAAAAAATCTTATTAATATGTATAATCGCAATATTAATGAACAAGATGATAAAGTAGCACAATACCAAAAAGAACGTATTGAAGCTTTTGATGTTTTAGAAACAAAATTAGATGTAATAAAAAAATTATTACGTTTAGCAAAAATAGAAACTATAAAAGCTTATAGAGAACAACCTAATACTTTTGCTGTAATAAAACCTACAGATATAATAGGAGACTATATAAAAGATATTGAAATATTACTAGATAAATAAAATTATGAAACAAACACCAAATCAATTATTCGAACAACTTTCAAAAGAATTTAGTTCTAAAAAAGATAAAGAACTAATTAATGAAGAATTAGGTCAAGTAGTAACTTTAAAGCCTATTAATACTATTGAGGCAAGTGCTAAAGATCCATTCTGGACTAAATTTGAAAACTTCTTAGCAGAAGGTGGTACATTAGATGCTATTGTAAATACTGAAGAAAAAGTAAATACAAAAGAAGAAGATGACAAGATTAAAGTTGAAGCTAAAAAAACAGACAAAACTGTTGAAAATATAGAATCACATAATTACGACTATAAATCAGAAAACATTAACAACGTTAATGCTCAAGAATTATTAAGTGGTGTTCAATTAGAGATTAAATATAATAAAGAATTATCTTTAGATGAAGCAATGGAATTAGCAGTTAAAAACTTAGCTAAAGATCCATTACACTATGTAAAAGAAGGACAATTTGGAGTTAAAGGTTTAGGATATACAGAAGCTAAAACACAAAAAGCTGATGGTAAACATTCTTATAGTGGATATAGTGAAAAACTAAAAGATGGTAGTACTGAAATGCAAGTAGTAAAAGAATCAAAAGAAGATTGTGGTTGTGAAAAAGAATCAATCAATGAATCTTTTGGTCAAGTAGTAACTTCAGGAAACCCAAACTCATTAGCTGCCCAATCAGGAAATGTTATTCGCCAGATGATGGCAGAAAAAGAAGAAGAAGGAAAAACATCAGTAGATGAATCTCCAAAACCTGACTTTGCAGATATCGACGGAGACGGAGATAAAAAAGAAACAATGAAACAAGCTGCTAAAGATAAAAAGAAAAAAGTGAAAAAAGAAAGTATAGATTCTAAATTAGCTGAAATAGGAAAAGAAGCTGAAAAAGTAAAAATGGAAGCTCAATTAGACTTTTTACATGATCATATTTCTGAAAAAGTAAATAGAGTTAATTCAATTCAAGAAGATGAAAATTTAAGTGAATTAATTGATAAATCTAAGATGAAGCAAATGCAAAGAGAAATCAAAGATTTAGAAAGAAGAAAAGCTAAAATGGAAAGGATCTATGAAAAATCTTGTGGATCAAAATATTCCAAAAAAGAAATGGTAGATGAAATGGATGAGGTAAGTTGGAATGATAAAAATAACCCAACACAAGGACCATCAGCGGAACTTTCCCCAGAAAAAGTAGGACAAACTACAGGAGACCACAGTGTAAATAAATAAAAACATGAGCAAAAAGCTATTAATAGAAACTCATACTGTAAAAATTTCACCCTCCCAATTAACTGAAAATGTTAATAAGGAGAGTGGAAATCTTTTAGTTGAAGGTATTTTAGCTACGGCTGAAGTTAAAAACGGAAATGGTCGTTATTATTCAAAAGACTTATGGAATAGAGAAATGGAAAAATATAATGAACTAGTTGAACAAAGACGTTCAATAGGGGAATTAGACCATCCAGAATCTACTGTAATAAACCTAAAGAATGTATCACATCTAATATCAGAATATTGGTGGGATGGAGATAATGTAATGGGTAAAATAGAAATACTATCTACTCCTTCAGGTAATATACTAAAAGAATTGATAAAAAGTGGAGTTACAGTAGGTGTATCTTCTCGTGGTATGGGTTCATTAGAACAAAGAGGTGGTGTAATGGAAGTACAAGATGACTTTGAGTTATTATGTTGGGACTTTGTTTCTACCCCTTCAAACCCAGGTTCTTTTATGCATACCTTAAATGAAGGAAAAAATACTATTGTATATGATTATACAAATGTAAATAAAGTAATACATGAAATCCTTTGTTCTAAAGGTTCATGTTCTATAATATAAAGATATTTCCTCGGACGCTACCGACGGACTTTAAACATTGAGCGCTCATTTGAGCGCTTTTTGTGTTTTTAATATCTCTGCATATACGTATAACCCGCAATGTGTCATGAATACTTAGATATGACACCACAATATATTATTCCCTATTACGATTCTTAATAATCGTATTTCACAAAAAAAATTTTGAGATTATGGCAAACAATGATTTGTTAAAAGAAGCAATTGCTGATGCTAAAGCTGTTAAAGAAACTGCTATTGCAAACGCAAAACTTGCTCTTGAAGAAGCATTCACACCACATTTAAAATCTATGCTTTCTGCAAAATTAGAAGAAATGGACAAAGAAGACGTTGACGAAGGATACGACGAAGACGTTAAAGAAGAAGTTTCTGAAGACACAGTAGAAGAAAAGAAAGAAGATATGGATGAAGCTAAAGAAGAGCTTGATGAAATTAACCTTGATGAGTTAATTGCTGAACTTGAATTGGATGAAGACGCTCGTACAGACGCGGAAGAGGAAGGCTATTTAGATGGTATCAAAGACGAAAAAGAGGACTTGAAAGAGGACGAACGTACTGATGCTGAAGAAGAAGGCTACTTGGACGGAGAAAAAGACGAGAAAGAAGACATAGAAGACATAGACGACGAGGAAATTGACCTTGAAGATATGTCAGAAGATGACTTAAAAGGATTCATTGAGGATGTTATTAAAGATTTAGTAGCAGACGGAACAATTGAAGCAGGTGATGGTTCTGAAGAGGAAGAAGTTGAAGACGTTGAAGACGTTGAAGACGTTGAAGATATGGATGTTGATGTTGATGTAGAAATTGACGAAGCAATTGACGAAGAAAAAGATACTGTATACGAAGGTAGTGACCAAGAGGTTACTGAAATCGAGGAAGTAGCTGAAGATATTAAATTTAAAGAAGCATTAGATGAAATCGAAGCTCTTAAAGTTGAATTGAACGAAGTTAATTTACTTAATGCTAAATTACTCTACACAAACAAAATTTTCAAATCTAAAAATTTATCTGAAGATAAAAAAGTTAGAGTGCTTAAAGCATTTGACAAAGCATCCTCAGTAAAAGAAGCAAAAGTTGTCTTTGAGACATTAAATGAAGGAATAGCATCAAAATCTACTCCTAATTATAATACAATCAAAGGTGCAGCTTCAAAAGCTACAGGAACAATAACTGAAGCTAAAAAACCAATTATTGAAAGCAATGATGTATACAACCGTATGCGTAAACTTGCTGGATTAGTTTAAAAATTATTTTAACCCTAAAAATTAAAAAAAATGAGCTTAAATACTCTTTTAGAAAGCGCGAACCCATACCAGTCTTTACAGTCTGACGCGGCTAGATTAGCTAGCAAATGGGAAAAAACAGGTTTATTAGAAGGTTTAGATGGTGCCCACAAAAACAATATGGGTCTTATTCTTGAAAACCAAGCTAAACAACTTGTAGTAGAATCATCACAAACTAGTGGTGGTACAAGTGGTGGTGGATCTTTCTCATCTCAAACTGGCGTAAACGTTGGTGGACAGTGGGCTGGAGTTGCTTTACCATTAGTACGTAAAGTATTCGGACAAATTGCTGCACAAGAATTTGTATCAGTACAACCAATGAATTTACCTTCTGGTCTTGTATTCTTTTTAGATTTCCAATATGGATCTTCTAAGTCTCCATTCACAGCTGGTGATTCATTATATGGTGATAAAGGTAGTAATACTCCTTTTGGAAACACAAACGCAGGTGGTCTTTACGGATCAGGTCGTTTCGGATATTCAATCCAAAATACTGAATCAGCTGTTACTGCTGCTGGTAGAGTAGAGGCTACTTTATCTGATGTTAACTTTAACGCAGATTATTCTGCTTCTGTTGCTGCTGGTGATTACCAAGTAATTTCTGTAGCTGCTTCAGGTTTAGCTTTAGCTGATTTAGAAGCTGTAAAAGGATTCCAAATCTTTACAGGATCTTTATCTACTACTGTACCAGTTGGATCTGATGGTTCTGTAGCTGGTGTACAAGTATCTGAATTTACATCTTTCGATGGAACAAATATTAACTTCGTAGTATTAGATTCAGCTATCACTGATGATGAAGTAATCGTTAACTATCAAATCCAACCTCAAGATAATGCTAGAGGTGATTTTGAAGCTGGTAACGCAACTCCAAATGAATACAACGAAACTAGCCAAGTAATTCCAGAAATCAACATCCAGATGCAATCATCTGCAATTGTTGCTAAAACTAGAAAACTTAAAGCTGTTTGGACTCCAGAGTTCGCACAGGATTTAAATGCATACCATGCATTAGATGCTGAAGCTGAATTGACTTCTATCCTTAGTGAGTACATTTCATTAGAAATTGACTTAGAAATTCTTTCTATGTTAATCGATGGTGCTGCTGCAGGAACTGAAACTTGGTCTGCTGTAAATAACCAATCTATCGTAGGTGGTGGAAACGGTACTATTTCAGATCTTGGATTCTACAATTCTCAAGGACAATGGTTCCAAACATTAGGAACTAAAATCCAGAAATTAAGTAATGTAATCCACCAGAAAACTTTACGTGGTGGTGCTAACTTTATGGTTGTATCTCCAGCTGTAGCTACTATCCTAGAATCAATTCCAGGATTTGCTGCTGATTCAGATGGTGATGCTGCTAAAGCGAGCTATGCATTTGGTGTACAAAAAGTAGGTAGCTTAAATAGCCGCCAAAAAGTATACAAAAACCCTTACATGACTGCTAACACAATCCTATTAGGATACCGTGGTACTCAGTTCTTAGAAAGTGGCGCTGTATTTGCTCCTTACATTCCGTTAATCATGACTCCTCTTGTATACGATCCAGAAACTTTCGTACCAAGAAAAGGATTATTAACTAGATATGCTAAGAAAATGGTTCGTCCCGAATTCTATGGTACAATCAATGTAGCTGGTTTAAACACTCTATAATTAGAGATTTAAATTATACTTTAATAAGAAGAGGCGCTTTTGCGTCTCTTTTTTATATGTATAACCGACATGAATATTCCGGCCTATGAAACAATGTAAAAAATGTAATCAATTAAAACCCTTAACTGAGTATTGTAATCGTAAAGGAGAAAAGGATGGGAAACATAGATATTGTAAATCCTGTTTGAATTCTAAATTCAAAACCTACTACCATACATCAGGGAGAAAAGATAGTGATTACTACAAAACCTACCGAAAAGCAAATAAAGAATATTTCAACAAATATTCCTACAATCACTACCATTCCAACAAAGAATTATATAGAGAATGGGAAAGAGAAAGATATGCAACAGATTTACCTTTCAGAATAAAACATTTAACATCTGCTAGAATCCATGAGGCATTAAAAACTTATCAAACATTAAAAAAAGATAGAACTATTGAATACTTAGGATGTTCTATAGGTGATTATTGTAATTACTTAGAATCAAAATTTGATGATAAAATGAATTGGAATAACCAGGGGAGTTATTGGCATATAGATCATATTAAACCTATAGCTTCATTTGACTTAAATAATGAGAAAGAATTATATAAATGTTTCCATTATACCAATACACAACCTATGGAAGCACTTGAAAATAGGTTAAAAAGTGATAAAATATCTTAATAAAATTAACCCAGTCTTTGACTGGGTTTTTTTTGTTTTTCATATGTATAACAAAATGCGTTATACACAATCTATATGTATCTCATTATATAGTTATATTGTTAATTTACTGTTTTTTAACGTATTTACCACGGTTACATTCACTGATAACATAACCCTTAACTCCAAGAATTTATGGCAAGTAAACACCATACGGACGATGTATATCGTCCTAAAAGAATTCCTAAAAACCCAATTAAGTTCAAACTCCAACTTAATGCCGAACAAAAAGAAGCAAAACAAACAATACTTGATAACACAATCACCCTTCTAGGGGGAAGCGCAGGTAGTGGAAAAACATTACTTGCATGTAATATTGCCTTAGATGGGTTACTACGAAGACAATATGACAAAATCATAATTACTAGACCTACAGTATCAAAAGAAGAAATAGGTTTTTTACCTGGTGACTTAAGAGAAAAAATGGATCCCTGGGTACAACCCATTTATCAAAATTTCTTTCAATTATATGATAAATCTAAAATTGAAAAACTTATTGAAGATGGTAAAATAGAAATTGTACCTGTATCCTTTATGAGAGGTAGAACATTCCTAGATTCAATGATTATTGTTGATGAAGCACAAAATGTTACTCACCAACAAATGGAAATGATAACTTCACGTTTAGGATTAAGAAGTAAAATGATGGTGTGTGGTGATGCTCAACAAACCGATCTAAAGAAAAAATCAGATTCTGGTTTTAAGTTTTTGTATTCTGCTGCTAGAAAAATTAAAAATTTAGAGGCAATTACTTTAACTACAAACCATAGAAATGAAATTGTTGAAGATTTATTAGAATATTACCAAGAAGCAATTGATAGTGGTATATCAATTATAACTTCTGGTTCCAACAATTATAATAATAGAAATTAGTACCATATTTATAATAAAATAAATTAAATTATGAATGTACCCATATATGATGGTAATCCAATATGGAATCCATCTTCAGTACCCTTTGGTTTTTACAATAATAGTCTTGAATTTCAAGCTGACTGTATAAAAGTTGCTGAATTTTGTGCTATTAGGTTAGGTTATCCTTTGGTTGATGTTGAATTACAATCAAGTTCATTTTTTACTGCTTTTGAAGAAGCAATTACAGTATATGGGAATGAATTATATTCTTACTTAGTTAGAGATAATATGCTAACATTAGAGGGATTTGAAATTGAGGATTTTAGTTTTTTAAATAATAGTTTAGTCACTCCTAATTTAGGAACCATAATAAAAATGTCAGAACAATATGGTGCCGAAGCAGGTACTGGGGGTAATGTTCCTTGGCATAAAGGATGTATACCTTTAACTTCTAGTGTCCAAGATTATGATTTAAGCACTTGGGCTGATGAACAGAATATAACAGGAAGTATAGAAATTAAACGAATATTTTATCAAGAACCACTCCCCGCTTCAGCACGATATTTAGATCCTTATAATGGGTTTGGATTTGGTGGATCAGCAGCAGCCGGAATGAGGGAAATGGGAGGCTTTGGAGGTGGAATGGGTTATTTGATGATGCCACTTAGTTTTGATATGCAGGTAATTCAATCTATTGAAATGAATGAAATGATTAGGGTATCAAACTACAGCTTTGAAATGCATGATAACATATTAAGAGTATTTCCTATCCCAACAAATAATAATAACTACATAGAATCAGAAAGCTCTGGTTCTAATGCTGGAAATATGTGGTTTGAATATATTAAAGTAAACGATAGAATAAGTGGAAGCGTAAGCCCAGCTCAAGGTCAAGTAACAAATGCTTCTAATATGCCTTATACTAACCCTAATTATGATTTGATTAACTCCATAGGTAGACAGTGGATTTTTGAATATACTTTAGCTTTAGTAAAAGAAATCTTAGGGTATGTAAGAGGAAAATATGGTAGTATACCAATACCTAATGCTGATATAACCTTAAACCAATCAGATTTATTAACTGCAGCAACGGCAGAAAAAACTGCTCTATTAGAAAGATTAAGAGCTTATTTTGATGAAACTTCACGTGCTTCTTTATTAGAACGAAGAGCAAATGAAAAAGAAAGTAGAGATAAAGAATTAGAAGGTGTTCCAACATTTATTTATATAGGATAATATGGCAATGTACACAGGACTCAGGGATGTATCACTCCTGAGAAATTTAAATAGAGAATTGATGGGTAATATTATTACTCAACAATGTGCTATATATCAATTTAAACTAGAAGAAACTAAAGTTAATATTTATGGTGAAGCTGCTGGTGAAAAATTTTATAATGGTCCTTTCTTATTTAATGTTTTAATAGATAGAGAAGACCAACAGTATGGTGAAGATGAAAATGGAATACAATTTAACCAAGCTATTAAATTTTACTTTTTACGAGATGATTTAAAAGTAGCTAATGTTGTACCTGAAGTAGGTGATATTATTTTATATCAAGAAGGATATTATGGAGTACAAGGTACAGTAGGAAACCAATATTGGGGTGGGAAAAATCCTGCATACCCAAATAATAATTCTGATGGTACTTTAAACCCATTAAATCCTGGTTTAGAACAATTTGGAGAAAGTGTATCTATTCTAGTATCAACATATTATATACCAGCAGATAAAGTTGCTATTTCACCTTTTAAAGAAAGGTTTTAGCTATGAGGAAGTGTAATAAATGTAATCAAACTCTAACTATAAGTGATAATTGGTCTTTATCTATGGAAAAAAACCACCTTTACACTTGTAAACCTTGTTGGTCTAAACGAGCTAAATCTTATTATAAAAAGAATAAACCTACGATTTTAGAACAGCAAAAAGAGTTATACCACACTTCATACAAACACGATGAAGAAAAACTTCAAAAGTACCGAGATTATGATAAGGTATGGGCAAGTAAACAAAGAAAAAAAATCTATGACTCTAAACTTCTCGAAGGTAATAAGGGTGGTGATTGGGTATATTATGAGTGTAAGTTTACTCATAAGTCTTTAGGATTTACTTTTTATAAGTTTGGAATAACTCAACATAGCATAAACTATAGATATAGAAACTATTTAGATTATAATATTAAAGTATTAAAAGAGGAAGTAGGTAATAAATCTTATATAAAAGCTTTAGAATCTAAGACTAAACATAACACCAACCATTTATCCTTTACTTTTCCAGAAGGAATAAACTTTTCGGGTTATACGGAATGTAGACAATATTTATAACGATATGACTAAGATAAGAAAACCAATACCAAAAACACAAAAGGAATTAAGTATATCCCAACAATCCCCATCTAGTGATAGATATGGAAACCCTAATATGTCTTCACCTTCTAACTTAAGTGAAACAGGTATAGATTTTAATAGATCCGAAAAATTATCATGGACAGGAGATACTACAAAACCATTCTCTATTGGGTTAAAAGATTTAGATGAAGCGGTATTTTATTACTTCCAAAATGTAATAAAACCTTTTGTTTATCAAAATGGTGAAAGAAGAGAAGTACCTGTAATATATGGTTCTCCTGAAAGATGGAAATCATTCCAAAAAGATAACTACTATAGAGATAAAAATGGTGCTATTATGTTACCTGTTATAGTACTTAAAAGGAATTCAATAACTAAGGATAGAACAGTATACAATAAATTAGATGCTAATAGTCCTAACTTGTATGGTAGTTTCCAACGTGCTTACAACCCAAAAAACTTCTATAGTAACTTTGCAGCTATAAACAATTCAGTCCCAACACAACAATTTTATGCTGTTGCTGTACCTGATTTTGTTAATATAGAATATAGTTGTCTAATCCAGACATATTACATGGAACAATTAAATAAAATAATTGAGTCGTGTGAATATGCTTCTGATGCTTATTGGGGTAATCCTGAAAGATTTAAGTTTAGAGCTTTTATTGATAGTTTTTCAACAGAAACATCTTTAACTAATGGAAAAGATAGACTAGTAAAAGGTACATTTAATATTAGATTAAGAGGATATATAATACCAGACACAATACAAAAAGATTTAAGTTCCATAACAAAATATAATACAAAATCAAAATTTATTATTTCAATGGAAACAACCTCAAATTCAGAAATATTTAAAGAAGGAGTTACAAAAACAAAAGATGGTAGAACAAGAAGACAAAGAGAAGATTATGGAGAAATATCAAGTATCTCTGATGTAAAACCAGGAACTGAATTAACTGATGTAACTCCTGGAAATGCTTTAAAAAATTAGATTGTATGGCTAGTAAGGTTAGATTTATAGATAACTTAAGAGTAGGAGCATATGCCATTGATGGTGCTGATGCATCTCTCCTAGTAGATAATAATGTTAATAATTATTTATTAACAGCAACGGGTAATGAAAAAATTAAAGGTAATGAAGGGTTACAATTTGATGGAGTAAATTTTGGAATAGGAGGTCCTTCAAATGGTGCTAGATTCGAAATTAATGATACAACAGGTAACGACTTATTAATAATTAAAAATAATAATAATCAAGGAATAAAAATAAACGATAATGGTGTATTCCAGTTATTAGAATTTTCTTCCCTTCCTACAGCAGTAGAAGGTGGAATAGCATATAGTTCTGATGATTTTTGGGTGGGAACATCAATTTAATAATATTTATAATAAAATAATATATAAATGGCAACTTGGAAAAAAGTAATAGTATCCGGATCGGATATATCTCAATTAAATAACGATCTTAATTTTTTAGAAAATGAACAAGATGGTGTAATATTAACAGGATCCTTCACCGGTTCATTTGATGGTGAATTTGTAGGTGTTCTAGCAGATGGTACAACCGCAACAACCCAAACATCAGGAGACAATTCAACTAAAGTAGCTACAACTGCTTATGTTGATGCTGTAGCAACCGCTGCTGATCTTGATTTAATAGGTGATGGAAGTACATCAACTGCTGTAGATCTTGATAGTCAAACATTATCTTTTATAGGTACTGATGGAATAGAATTATCTGCTTCAGCACAAACCATTACAGCAACTATAGCTGATGATGGTATTGCAAATGCTAAATTAGCAAACGATAGTTTAACACTAGGTAATACAGCGGTATCATTAGGTGCTACAGCTACAACAATTGATGGTTTAACATTAACTGGAGTTGAAGCTACAGGATCATATACAGGTTCATTTGTTGGAGATGGTTCAGGTTTAACAGGTGTAAACATAGATACTGCTAATAAATTAGAAGATGGTAATGGTATTACAGACTTTTCATTTGATGGAAGTACCCCAAATGTAACAGTTTCAGTACAAGCAGATTCAACTACAGGAGGTAATATAAAACCGGTTTCTGTAGGTGCTAATGGTGTTGGTTTAGATGTAGATTCTATTGATGGAACTGGTCTATCTGCTGATGGTAGTGGTTTATTAGATGTAGATTATGGTTCAACAGCTGGAACAGCAGTAGAAGGTAATACTGAAATTACATTAACACAAACAACAGGAGAAATTGATATCACAGGAACAGCGGCGCAGGCTTTAGGTGGAGCTCCTTCATATACTATTGGTTTAGCTGATACAATTATTGGAGATAGAACATTCCAAGATGATATAATCATTAGTGGTGATTTAACAGTACAAGGAACAGCATCTTTCCAAGAACAAGAAAATTTATTAATAGCCGATAGATTCGCACTATTCGCTTCAGGTTCAACAACAGCGGGTGATGGTGGTATTGTTGTACAGCAAACAACTGAAAATACCGGTGAATTATTTGGATATGATTCCGCTACTACACGTTGGGCTTTAACATCATCATTTGACGCTTCAACTTCAGCATGTACACCAGATGCCTTTATGGCAGCAGTAGTTGTAGGAACAACAAATGACCCAGATGATGCTCCTGAAAGATATGATAAAGAAGGAAATATATTTGTAGCCAATAATGAGGATATTTATATTTACTCATAATATATAGAAAAAATTGTTTTTAGAAAAATTAAAAAGGTTTATGGGCTTAAGAGCTAACAATATTGAAATAAAAGGAGTATCTACTGATAAGGTAGGTACTCCTTTAACTCACAACATAGAATTAACAGAAAAGGAAATTGAATTACTTTTACTCACTATAAAAAATGGGTTATTTAAAGGTGAATATGTAGAAACACTCTACAATTTAACTTTAAAAATGCAAGAAACATATATTAAAATTAAAAAATAATAGTTATGAGTTATAATTTAACAAACTTATCTCTAAGAGAATTACGTGCTCTTAGAAAATCCACAGACTTCCTTCCTATAACAGGTATAGATGCTATTTTCATAGGTACTCTACAAGTAAAATTAACCCAAAAAATTGAAGTTATTGAACAACAATTAGAAGAAAAATCTAAAATTCCTCCTCCTCCTATTCAATAGGAAAACACTAAAACATATTTATAATGGATATTACGGCCTCATAAGAGGAAGTGGGCACTTTGTGTAACCAACCTAATAATAAATTGATATGCCAAATTGGAAAAAATTAATAGTTAGCGGATCAGATGCTACACTAAACTCCCTTAATATAATAACGGACATCACAGGTTCGGACATTAAAATAGATGACTGGGGATCAGTCTCAGGATCACTTGCAAGTATTTCAGATAATATATCTACAATGGTAGATGGTAGTGGTACTGCAAACTATGTAACCAAGTGGAGTGATACAGACACAATAACAGATAGTGTTATATATGATGATGGGACTAACGTAGGGATTGGGACGACTAGTCCTGCTAGAAAGTTTGTTGTTTCTAACGGAGGAGCTTCTGGAATTGAAATTCAACCAAATTATGTTGCAGGAGTTAATGAAATTTTAAGCTTTAATAGAACGCCTGGTGCAACCGCTTATGAAACAATGAGGTTTAATGGCGGTGATTTTCAATTTCAAACAGCAGGTTCAGAAAGAATGGTTATAGACTCATCAGGTAACGTAGGTATAGGAACAGATAGTCCTGGAGAGAAACTACATGTGCATGGAAAAGCTTTTATTAATGGGCAAATATACGGAGGTTTTGGAGCAATAACAACTAGCGGAACTCTAGACTGGAACGATAGCACAAATGCTAGGTCTGGTAATGGTCACACGTTGTTAAGAGGTAACGCAACTAACGGACCTGCTGGCGGTGAATATTACCACCCATTTTCTTGGGAATATGCTAGCTATGATAATGATGGTAATATGACGCAGTTTGCTATTCCTTACTCTACCAATAATACAGGTATGTATTATAGAAGTAGATACGACGGAACTTGGAATGACTGGGCTGAAATTGTTACTACAACAAAAACTTTACCCGGTGGTCCTTATCTACCGCTTTCAGCTGGTTCAGGAGAGATACTTACCGGTGATTTAGCTATGAACAATAACATAGGTATTATCACTAAAGATAGTTCAGGAGTGTTTAAAGATGTATTAAAATTAAATTCTTCAAACGTATTAGAGATAGGTTCAAGTGCTTTAAATACTAATACTATATTTAGAAATACAGGTAACGTAGGGATAGGGACTGGCGCTCCTAGTGCTAAGTTAGAGGTTGATGGTAACACAATAACAACTGGTACTATACAATCAGCAAAACGTTTAGTTTTAACAAATACAGGCTCAAGTGCTGATACAACCCATGTTTCTGTTGGTACACTCTCTGGAAGTTTCTATGCTAATACACCTACTGGAAAAGCTATTTATCATGCTGTTGCGGGAGCAGCTGTCACATATTCTGATTACAATACACATTGGTTTAAAACTGGTGGCAATGAAAGAATGCGTATTACCTCCACAGGTAATGTAGGGATAGGGACTACGAGTCCTAGTTATCCTTTGGAAATAGCACAAGCAGGATACGGATTGGGTGTTAAAAACTTCATAACTAGTACGGATGTTCCTAATAGTATTTTAGCGGGATACTATGCTTCAGCTGTGTATTTAGGTTACGGATACGGCTCTAAAGAAGTACACATAGGCTATACAAACTCAGGAGATGTAAAAATAAGGACACAAGGCAACACTATAGTGGAAAACGGCAACGTCGGGATTGGAACGACTGGCCCAAGTGCTAAGTTAGAGGTTGTTGGCTCTGTTAAGATCATAGCTATGGGTGGTAATAATACTTACCCTACACCATCTACAAAAGCCGATAATCTTGTAATAGAAAATAGAAATCAATCACAAGGAGATGCAGGTATTACTATTTTTTCAGACAATGGAGCGCTCGGGGGTGTATATTTTGGAGACGAACAGTCAAACCAGGTTACATCTATAATTAACGATAATACCGGAGGTAAAGCAGATTTATATTTTACCACTAACGGAAATAACGAAAGAATGCGTATTACCTCCTTAGGTAACGTCGGAATCGGAACAACTAATCCTAGTGAGAAACTGCATGTCTTCGGAGGATCTGCGGCTATTAAAATAGATTCTACAACCAACGAAGCTTCTTTAAAGTACGATAACTCAACAACAACAGCAGTTATAAAGTTAGCTAACAACGATTTAAAAACCGAGCTAGGCGGATCTGAGAAAATGAGGATTCTTGCTAACGGCAACGTAGGGATCGGGACTACGAGTCCTAGTGCAGCTTTAGAAGTAGTAGGAGGTATAAAACTTTCAGATAACTCTCCTTTAACCTGGGCAACAAGTAATACGCGTATATTTGGACAGTCAAGCTACATGCAGCTACAAGTTGCTTTGTCTGATGTAATGCGACTTACATCAACAGGTAATGTAGGTATTGGGACGACTAGTCCTGACTACAAATTAACTGTTCAAGGTAACACTTATGTTTATGGAGGCAATTTGCACATACCGTCTTCTGGCGGCTATGGAATCGTAAACGCAGGAAACACATCTCAAAAAATAAGCTTTCCTTCTCCGGGTAATTTTGCTTTTGAAAATGTTAACGTCGGTATAGGAACGACTAGTCCTAGTGCAAAGTTGGATATTAGACAAAGTACATCAGGTGGTTCAGATGTATTAGGCACTGGAGCTATAACTATTGGTTCAGATAACCCATATTGGACTTTTAGAGGCACGGCAACATCTTTGCAGGATTTAGCTTTTGATAGAAATTACTCTGGAACTTGGTATGAGTCGATGAGAATTCAAAGAAGTACAGGCAACGTAGGTATTGGTACGACTAGTCCGTATGCTATAACTCATATAAATGGACCAACGCCTACTGGAACGACAGGGTACAGTGATAATGCTAATAGTGGACAATTATATATTACTTCTAATGCTGGCGGGGGGACATCTCAATTAGGGGGTAGAATTGCTTTTGGGGGAATAGCTGGTAATGGAGGTGGTGCATTTACAGGTACAAGACAAGATTCAGTATATGGAACAATAGAAGGATACAAATCTAATGCCTCACCTAATAACGCAGGAGGTGGATTAAGTTTTAAAACGAATTTTAATAGCACAGGAGTTCTTACTGAGAGAATGAATATAACTCAGGACGGTAAAGTTATTATTCCTGGCAACGTAGGTATAGGAACGACTAGTCCTAGTGCTCCTTTACATTTTGGAAAAACTGTATATGGAGATCCTTCTTCAGAAAACTTTTTTAGAATAAAATTCAATGATTTTGGAGGCGTAATGAATGACGTAGGAATTGGACAGCCTAACGCAAATTCTATAGGGTGGAACATACCACCTTCTGCTAATGGAGTTTTTGAGTGGAACGCAGGGACAGAAGGAAGAGTAATGAATTTAACTAATGCGGGTGTACTTACTTTAGATAGTTATGATTCCACAAATAATACAGGTACTCCAACTTACATATTAGGTACAGATGCTTCAGGTAATGTTGTTAAGGTATTAGGTGGTGATATACCAGGTGGAGGTGGAACAGTTACTGGGACTGGTACAACAAGTAGATTAACCAAATTTACTGATGGTCCAAACGGAATCATTGGGAACTCAGGTATACAGGATGCTAGTAACGCTGTAGCTATAACAATAAACGGTAATGAAGAGGTTGGTATTAATAAAGCAAACCCTACAAGACCGCTTCACGTTAATGGAATAGCTCAAATTGATAATGGATCTTTACAATTAGGAGGAACATCAAGTGTTACGGGTAATAACCCTCAGCTCAGAAGAGCTAATTCATCTAACGATTTAGCTATATCAACTGGAGGTTCTGATAGAATAACGGTTTTAGGTGCAGGTAACGTTGGTATAGGAACTAATAGTCCTGGAGTAAAATTACAATTAATATCTGCAGACGAACAATTAACCAACTTCTCAAGCTCAGTGGCAGATCAACTTGCATATTCTCAAATAAACGCTAATTCAAGCACTGCTGGTGTAATTACAGGAGCAGCTGCTTTGGAATTAGTAGGTAAAGCTAATGGATCAGGTCACGGAAGACACGCTTGGATTGGAGCAGAGGGAACAGACGATACTACTTTATTAACTAAATTAAAGTTTAAAGTAAGAGGGCAAACAGCAGGTGGTTATAATTGGGCGGGTGTAGCTGAAGCACCTACTATTATGACTTTAGAAGGCGACGGTAACGTAGGTATCGGAACAACTACCCCAGATGCTAGACTTACTTCTTTTAGAAATGTTTCCAGTTACGCTGTAAGTAGAGGTGACGTTTCAACTAGAGCTGGTCTTAGCGTTAAGTCTTCTAGTAATTATGA
>Ga0228634_1000415_pt1 | contig 32525 bp, 33 predicted proteins | sample 42DmetaG_FD_190063 | JGI IMG/M metagenome (GOLD analysis project Ga0228634, IMG submission 190063) | Seawater microbial communities from Monterey Bay, California, United States - 42D | ecosystem: Environmental > Aquatic > Marine > Coastal | place: USA: California | collected 2016-09-27 | reverse complement strand
GCAGCATCTTTATACAACATGTAAGGAGTTCCAGTTTCGATTTGTGATTCTAATATCTTGAACCATAAATCTTGTGCTTTCATTGTTTTTCTTCCCTTACCTTCTTCTTCATATTTTGTATACAATGCTTCAAATTCTGCACTGTGAGTATCTGAAAGACCTGGACATTCATGTGGACACATTAAAGTCCAGTTACCATTCTCTTTTACTCGTTTCATGAATAAATCCGGTATCCAAAGAGCATAAAATAAATCACGAGCACGAGATTCTTCTTTACCATGATTTTTCTTTAAGTCTAAGAAGTCAAAAATATCAGCATGCCATGGTTCTATATATACTGCAAAAGATCCTTTTCTTTTTCCTCCACCTTGGTCTACATACCTAGCTGTATCGTTAAACACTCTTAACATAGGTACAATCCCGTTTGATTCACCATTTGTTCCTTTAATGTATGAACCTTTAGCACGAATATCATGTATTGATAAACCTATTCCGCCTGCTGATTGAGAGATTTTAGCACAATTTTTTAATGTATCATAAATTCCACCAATACTATCTTCTTTCATCGTTAATAAAAAGCAAGAAGACATTTGTGGTTTTGGAGTACCAGCATTAAATAAAGTAGGTGTTGCATGAGTGAACCATCCTTCAGACATCATGTTGTATGTTTTGATTGCAGATTGGATATCATTTTTGTGTATACCTACTGAAACCCTCATCAACATTTGTTGTGGTCGCTCGACTATTTCACCATTCAACTTCATTAAGTAAGAACGAGTTAATGTTTTGAAACCAAAATAATCGTATTTGAAATCACGATCATAAATTATATTAGAATCTAGAATATCTCTATTTTCCATTATGATTTCATAAACATCATCAGCCAATAGGGATGCTCTTTCCCCTGTTTTAGGATCATTATAGTTATATAAGTCTTCCATTACATCAGAGAATGTTTTCTTAGTCTCTTTATGTAGATTAGAAACAGCAATTCTTGATGCTAAAAGAGCATAATCAGGGTGGTCAATTGTTTTAGCAGCTGAAACTTCTGCTGCTAAATCATCTAAATCTGTTGTAGTTACACCATCATAAATTCCTTCAATTACTTTCATAGCAACTGCCTCAGGAGATACTAAAGGGTCTAAACCATAACACATTTTTATGATACGAGCTGTTATTTTATCAAATTTAACTGGCTCTTTTCTACCGTCTCTTTTTATTACGTACATGTTTGTTCGTGTTTTTTATAATAATTTTAAAAATCTTCGTCCATTGAAAAACCAGCGTCTTTATCACTTCCGTTTAATACTCCTGCTTTTTGGTATTCACCAACTCTTTTTTCAAAAAAGTTTGTTTTTCCTTGTATGGAGATCATGTCCATGAAATCAAATGGATTTGATGTGTTGTAAACTTTTTCATTTCCAAGTTCATTTAATAACCTATCTGCAACGAATTCAATGTATTGCCCCATTAATTCACTATTCATTCCTATTAACCTAACAGGTATAGCATCTGTAACAAATTCTTTTTCGATTTCAACTGCATCAGTAATGATTTTTTGAACTTGCTCTTTAGAAAGCTTATTGTTTAGGTGGTTATTGTATAATAAACAAGCAAAATCACAATGTAATCCTTCATCTCTTGAAATTAATTCATTGGAAAAAGATAATCCTGGCATCAAACCTCTTTTCTTTAACCAAAAGATAGAGCAAAATGACCCAGAGAAGAAAATTCCTTCAACTGCTGCAAAAGCGACCAAACGTTCTGCAAAAGAGCCTTCATCAATCCATCTTAATGCCCAGTCTGCTTTTTTCTTTACACAATCTAATGTATCTATTGCATTAAACAAGTGAGCTTTCTCTGCTGTACCTTTTATATAAGTATCAATCAATAATGAATATGTCTCTGAATGAACGTTCTCCATTGCAACTTGAAAGCCATAGAAAAATTTAGCCTCTGTATATTGAACTTCTGATAAAAAGTGTTCTGCTAAGTTTTCGTTAACAATTCCATCAGATGCTGCAAAAAATGCTAATACATGTTTTACGAAATGACGCTCATCTTCAGTTAATTTATTTTCCCAGTCAATTAAATCAGGAGATAAATCTATTTCCTCTGCAGTCCAAAAACTTGCCTCTGCTCTTTTGTAAAAAGACCAAATGTCATCATGAACAATAGGGAAAAGAACAAATCTACTGTTGTTTTTTTCTAAAATTGGTTCTACTTGTGTCATTCTTTTTATTAATTTAAAATTTATCTGTACAAGGTTTTTTGCGCCTTGTTTTGGGTTTTATTTTCTTTAATTGTCAGTGTTTCTTTCTTCTGAATTCATGAAATAAAACAACTGCTTTCTACTCTGTAATTGAGACTACAAAAATTGTCATTTTTCTTTCCTAAAACAAGTAAAGAAATCCACAAACACTTTTAGCTTATGAACATTTTTTTTGCAAAGCCTTTCATAACAAACAGTTCACATCTTTTCAACACCAATCAAAAGATATTCACAGTGTTTATTGTATACTTTGTCGATAAATATTTAAAACTCATCAACTAATTGAATACAAAGGCTTTTAGTATTTTTACATAAATTTATGCAAGTTTTTTACCTTTGTCAATAGAAAAAAGATGTTGTTTTAAACATTAAAATGTGTATATAGTTGTATACCCTTTAACTATCTAATTATGCTGAAAAACATTTTAAAATATACAAATAAATGGATGATAGATTTATCTCACATAGTATTTCCTAATATTTGTTTAATCTGTGAAAAGGAGCTCATAAATAATAGAAAATTTATTTGTTCTTTTTGTGAGAATGAATTGAATTATACTTTCTTTGAGAAATATTCTGAACCAACGGTATTAGACGAATTATTTTGGGGTAGAGTTAAATTAGAAGAAACATATTCTTATTTGTACTTTCAAAAAGGTAAAAAAGAACAAAATCTTATTCATGCTTTAAAGTACAGCGATAAAAAAGAAATTGGTTTATTTTTTGGAAATAAGATAGGTGCCTCATTATTAAATACCGATAAGTTTAAAGATGTCGATGCTTTAATTCCTGTTCCTCTTCATTATAAGAAACAATTTAAAAGAGGTTATAATCAAAGTAAAGCTTTAGCTGATGGGGTGAGTGATTTTTTAAATATAATTGTTGATGACTCTTTTTTAAAAAGGTCTAAAAACTCTTCAACTCAGACTAAAAATAATAAAGCTTCTAGATGGGATAATGTCCAAAATGTTTTTGATTTAAATCAATTTAAAAAATATAAGCATATTGCAATTATTGATGATGTGATAACAACTGGCTCAACTTTAGAGGTAATAATTAGTATGATTAATAAAAAATATCCCGAAATTCGTATTAGTATTATAAGTTTAGCACTAACAAAATAATGGGAAAGGATAATTTTTTAATAGTAGGAGCAGGTTTATCGGGTATTACAGTTGCGTTTCATTTAATTAAAAAAGGTAAAAAAGTAACGATTGTTAACAGTGGTATTAATCATAGTTCTTTAGTTGCTGCTGGACAAATTAACCCTTTAGTGTTTAGGAGAATGACAAAATCTTGGAGAGTAGACGATTTTATTCCGTATTTGAATTCCTTTTATAAAGAGTTGGAAGCTTTAACAAATGCCAAATTTTTTATCCCTATCCCAATTAGAAGAATTTTTTCTTCTGAACACGAAAAAGAACTTTGGTTAAAAAAGCAGCAAAGGGTTGACTTTAAGAGTTATATGGAAATTATAAACGATAAAGATGAAAATTATGATTTAACAATTAATGAATTTGGAACAGGTAGGATAAAAAACTCTAGCTTTATTGATGCAAAATCTTTTTTAGAAAATACGTTAAGGTGGATAAGTTTAAATGGAGATTTAATCAATGAAACATTTGACTATAATTCAGTAAACCCTTTAGTTGGAGAATATAATGGGAGAACTTACGACCATATTATTTTTTGCGAAGGTTCCATGAATAATAACAACCCTTGGTTTAATAATTTTCCTGTTGAATCAACAAAAGGGGAAGTTTTAACTCTCTATTCAAAAGATTTTCCTAAACATGAATCGCTTAATCGAAAATGTTTCCTTCTTCCTATTGGTGATGATAAATTTAGATTAGGTGCTACTTATGTATGGGAAACTGATAATTTAAGACCAACCAAAGAAGGTAGGGCGGAGTTGTTGGATAAGTTGAATTTTCTAAGCAAAGAAAAGTATGAGTGTATAAGCCATGAAGTTGGTATACGTCCTACTTCACCAGATAGAAGACCAATAGTAGGAAAACATACAGAATTTAGTAAATTGTCTATTTTCAATGGTTTAGGAACAAAAGGATATATGATTGCTCCTCTATTAGCTAAAGAGTTTGTTGATTATTTAACCGAAGGAGCTAAATTAGACCCGGAAGTTAGGATTGAACGTTTTTTTAATAAGAGATAACATTTTACCCTAGGTTTTCTGTTGATTTCAACTTTTTAGTTTATTTACAATTCCAGTAGTTGAAAATCCATCGACTAATGAAATCACTTCAACAATTCCTCCTTTTTGTTTTACAATATCAGATCCTACGATGTATTTCTTGGATGAAGGATCAACTTCTTTTGGGTCATAATCCGCTCCTTTAACTAATATATTAGGTTGTAAAGCTGTTATTATTTCAAGTGGAGTGTCTTCATTGAATAGTATCACTAAATCTATAAAACCGAGAGAAGCAAGAACAGTTAAGCGTGCTTTTTCATCATTGATAGGTCTTTCATCTCCTTTTCCTAACTTTTTAACTGAACTATCTGTATTTAATGCAACAACCATTTTAGTGCCTAAATCTGCTGCTTTTGCTAGGTAGGTAACATGACCTTTATGAAGAATGTCAAAGCAACCATTTGTAAATACAATTTTTTCCCCTTTTAATTTCCAAACGGCAATTTTTTGAACTGCATTTTCGATGGAGCAGATTTTATTTTCTACGTATGATAGTCTATTCATTTTCTTTAGAGAAGTTATTAGGAATAAGTACTAACGAGATTAAGCCCAAAATTATCATTAACAACGTTTGAGACAACCAAATAATCCAACCAAGAGCTGTACCGATTGCAAATGCATGCTCTGGATGATCTTTTCCTATGTAGAAAGCCACAACAATACCAACTAATATTGGATAAGTTCCTATCCCTCCATTAGTCAAAATAATGCCGATTGAACCTGCTATGAAGCCTAAAAATATACCAGAAAGAGGAAAATTAGAGGTCTCCTCCAAACAGTAAAATGGAAGTGCAAACATCAATAGGTAAGATACCCAGATGATAATTGTGTTTAATAAGTAACCCTTTGGATTATCTAGTTTAAATATTGAAAAAAGTCCAGAAATAACTTCTTTCCCGAATTGTATAATCTTAGCCCTTAGTTTTTTACTTTTTAAAAATAAGAAAAGTCCAATAAAAAAAGAAGTAATTAATATTGAACCAATAATTGTTTTCCAAGGAATTGGGGAACTATGGTCTTCTTTCGTGGAACCAAAATCAAACCCTTTGATTTGTCCGATTAATTCAAAAAAGTCATCGTAAGAAAGAAATGCAGTTAAAAGTCCAAGCGATGCTAATACAATAAAGTCAACAGCTCTCTCTGCTATTATGGTCCCAAATGAAGTAGTGAAAGGAATTTCATCTGATTTGTATAACATTGCTGCTCTTGAAGCTTCACCAGCTCTTGGAATTGTATAATTTATTAGATATCCAATCATTATTGCATGATATCGATGCCAAAAATTTGTTTTATGACCAATTGGTTCAAGTGCATATTTCCATCTGTGGGCCCTTGAGAATAAAGCAACAACACTAAAGATTAATGCTGTTATAATCCAAAAGTAATTCGCTTCTTTTATTGCTTTGTAAAATTGAATTTCATCTTGTTCAGATAAACTAGAGAATGAATGCCAAATTAAATAGACTCCAAGCAATAGTGGCAGTACTGTTTTTAATATTTTAAATAGTCGGTTTTTAAACATTAATTTAACAAGTTAGTTTCTTCATTTGGGAAGACTAGATTAGGTTTGAACGCTTTTGCTTCTTCAAAATCCATGTAACCATAACCTATAATAATGATGGTGTCTCCTTGAGCAACTCTTCTTGCAGCAGGACCGTTTAAACATATTGTTCCTGATTTTCTATCCCCTTTAATAACATAAGTCTCAAACCTCTCTCCATTATTTATATTGACAATTTGCACACGTTCACCTTCAATTATATTAGAGGCTTCCATTAAGTCTTCATCAATTGTAATACTACCTATGTAGTTTAAGTCTGCTTGAGTAACTTTTACACGATGTATTTTCGATTTAACTACTTGAATTAACATTTTTTTTGTTTAAAAATCAGTTGCAAAAGTAAGGATAAATAACTGAAATTAGAATAATTTATGAAACACAAAAAAGCCGATTCATTTGAATCGGCTTTGATATTTTAATTAAAGGAATTTTAAGCTTCTGCTTCTTCCTCTTCCTCTTCACCTTCAGGTTTAACTGCACCACGAGCCATACGTACACCAACAACTACTGAGTTTGCTGGTTCTAAAAGAGTTACTCCTGGAATTTCAACTTCTTTAATACGAATTGAATCTCCAATTTTCAATGGGCTAATGTCTAAATTAATAGCTTCAGGGATTGCTCCAGGAAGACCGATTAATTTAACATTACGGTAAGATTGCATTAATTTACCTCCTGACATTACACCTTTTGCAGCTCCAGTTAATCTAACAGGTAGAGCAACTCTTACTGGTTTTTTGTCATCTAATTCAAGGAAATCTACATGTTGAATTGTTCCTTTAACAGGGTGTTGTTGTAACTCACGAACAACAGCTCTTTTCACTTTTCCATCAATTTCTAATTCAAATTGATAAACTTCTGGAGAAAAAATTAATTTTTCTAAAGCAACTGTCTTTACAGCGAAGTGAGTTTGCTCACCTGATCCATAAAGTACACATGGTACCTGTCCATTTTTTCTTGTAAGGGCAGCATCCTTTTTCCCTACGCTCGCTCTTGGCGAACCGCTCAATTGTGCAACTTTCATTTGTTTGTTTTTATTATGAAATTATAAAATGTGAACTTATTGATTCGTTACTTACTAGTCGTTTGATTACATCTCCAAAAAGATCTGCGACTGTAATAACTCTTATTTTTGAACTAGTTTGTTTCAAAGGAATAGTGTCTGTAACAATTAGTTCTGTTAAACTTGATTTTTCAATTCTTTCAAAAGCAGGACCAGAAAGAACAGCATGTGTACAAAATGCTCGAACACTTTTTGCTCCTTTTTCCATGAATAAATCTGCTGCTTTAGTTAAAGTTCCAGCTGTATCACACATGTCGTCTACTAATATGACATCTTTACCTGATACATCCCCAATAACAGTCATTTCTGCAACTACATTTGCTTTCTTTCTAGATTTATGGCAAATAGCCAATCCAATGTCTAATTTTTTTGCGTAAGAGTTTGCTCTTTTTGTACCTCCAGCATCTGGAGCAGCCATGATTAAATTACCTGTATCAAATTTCTTCATTTCATCAAAGAAAATTGTGGATGCAAATAAATGATCTACTGGTACTTCAAAAAATCCCTGTATTTGATCGGCATGTAAATCCATTGTCATTATGCGATCTACTCCGGCAGCCATCAACATATTTGCTACTAATTTAGCACCTATTGCTACTCTTGGTTTGTCTTTTCTATCTTGACGTGCAAAACCAAAATACGGCATTACTGCTATTATTTTTCTTGCGGATGCTCTTCTGGCAGCATCAATCATCAATAATAGCTCAAAGAGATTGTCAGACGGAGGCATTGTAGACTGTACAATAAATACGTCTTGTCCACGAACAGTTTCTTCAAATGATGGTTGAAATTCTCCATCACTAAAATCAGTAACAATCACATTTCCAAGTGAAACACCATAGTTTTCAGCAATTTTGTTTGCTAAATCTTTGGTTGCTCTTCCAGAAAATATTTTTACTCCAAACGACATAATCCTTTATTTTGAGAGCTCAAAGTTACTAATATTTTCAAGATGTTTAATCTTTTTGGCTATATTTATTTATAGCCTTTATTCTTACTTTTATTTGGTTATGTTGTTTTAACATATAAAATACTCCCAAAAAAATTGTCAAATTGTTTATTTATCATTCAAGTTCATTACATTTGTAAAAGGAATTAATATCTGAAATTCTATTTATAAATTTTACATTAGAAAATGAAAACGGCAACAGCAAATAAACAATTGGATAGCATTATAGCTAAAGTTGAAAAGGATGGAGTTTTAGCTTCTGGTTTAATCGATGATTTAAAAGCGCTAAGAACGTTAGCTTTAAAAGAAGAAGATCCCTTAGTCGTTAAGGTTTTAAGATTGACTTATGAATTTTTAGAAGATAGAAAAGCGTTTAGTGTTCAAGGGCAATTTGATGAAGATGAAGAAGGAAATGAATATCCTATTGAAATAGAAGATCAAGAAAACTTAGTTTATTTATTAAATCTTTTGTTGAATGCAGAACATAAAATCAATAGAGAAGAAGTAAAAGATTATCGTTCAGCATTAAAATTAGAATTATATTAATTTATAGACTACTATAAATATTTTATTAACTGGGGTATCTTTTAACAAGATTCCCCTTTTTTATTACTGTTATTATGCTTGGATTAAAATTAGCTACCGACCCTAGATGGGTAAATATTGTTGAATCAAATATTGAAGAAATCTTAACTGATCACGCTTGGTGCGAGCAAAAAGCCGCAACAAATTGTATTACTATAATTATTAATAATTCTGAAAAGCCTGAGTTGGTTAGTGCTTTGCTTGAAATTTCTAAAGAAGAAATTGAGCATTTTCAAATGGTTCATGATATTATTATTAAAAGAGGTTTAACTTTTGGGAGAGAAAGAAAAGATAGTTATGTAAATGAATTAGTTAAATTCATGAAAAAAGGCGCATCAAGAGAAGTTGCTTTTGTTGATCGTTTATTATTTTCAGCTATGATTGAGGCTAGAAGTTGTGAACGTTTTAAAGTCTTATCTGAAAATATAGAAGATAAAGAATTAGCTAAGTTTTATCGTGATTTAATGATTAGTGAAGCTGGACATTATACAACATTTTTAGGTTTTGCACGTCAGTATGGGGAAGGTATTGATGTTGATAAGAGATGGAAAGAATGGATTGAATTTGAAACTAAAGTTATTGCTAACTATGGTAAAGAAGAGACGATTCATGGATAGTATTCTTATTGTAACAAAAAAAGCCGATTCAAACTTTGAATCGGCTTTTTTTGTTTTTCTAATATTGAAATTATTCTGCTGAAATCATTCCTTTCAAATATTCTCTGTTCATTCTTGCGATGTTATCTAAAGAAATCTCTTTTGGACATTCAACAGCACATGCACCAGTATTCGTACAATTTCCGAATCCTTCTTCATCCATTGTTTTAACCATGTTTAATACTCTCTCTTGAGCTTCAATTTTACCTTGTGGTAATAAAGATAATTGAGATACTTTTGCAGATACAAATAACATTGCTGATGCATTTACACAAGATGCTACACATGCTCCACAACCAATACAAGTTGCTGCTTCAAAAGCTTTATCTGCATCTTGTTTAGGAATTGGAAGAGCATTAGCATCAACTGTATTTCCTGAAGTATTAACCGATACAAACCCTCCAGATGACATAATTCTATCAAACGAACCTCTATCTACAACTAAATCTTTTACTACTGGAAATGCTTTTGCTCTCCATGGCTCTATGAATATAGTGTCACCATCGTTAAATTTACGCATGTGTAATTGACAAGTTGTAACTGCTCTATCAGGGCCATGTGCTTCTCCATTTATAAATAAAGAACACATACCACAAATACCTTCACGACAATCATGATCAAATGCTACTGGTTCTTCACCTTTAACTATAAGCTCTTCATTCAAAATATCTAACATCTCAAGAAATGACATGTCACCATCTATATTATCTATTGGATAAGTTACCATCTGACCTTTGTCATTAGGACTTTTCTGTCTCCAAATTTTTAATGTTAATTTCATAATTTAATGTTTTTATATTAAATAATATCTAAATGATTTGTCAATTATTTATAATTTCTTTCAACAAGCTTGATTTCGTCAAATACTAACTCTTCTTTGTGAAGAACTGCTTCTGAAGGTTTACCTGTATATTCCCAAGCGGAAACATAAGTAAAGTCTTTATCGTTACGTTTTGCTTCTCCTTCTTCAGTTTGATGTTCTTCTCGGAAGTGACCTCCACAAGACTCTTCTCTTGTTAAGGCATCTTTCGCCATTAACTCACCTAACTCTAAGAAGTCAGAAACTCTATTTGCTTTATCTAATTCTGGATTGAAAGAATCAATTGAACCAGGAATTCTTACATCTTGGTAAAATTCATCTCTTAATTTTTGAATATCATTGATCGCTGTTTGAAGACCTTCTGCATTTCTTGCCATTCCAACTTTGTCCCACATTATTTTACCTAAACGCTTGTGGAAGTGATCTACTGATTTTGTTCCTTTGATATTCATTAAACGTTCAATTCCAGCTTTTACATCATTCTCCGCTTGCTCAAATTCAGGAAGTTCAGTTGAAATTTTACCTGTTCTAATATCATCTGCTAAATAATCAGCAATTGTATACGGCAAAACGAAATATCCATCTGCTAAACCTTGCATTAATGCAGAAGCTCCTAATCTATTAGCTCCATGGTCTGAGAAGTTTGCTTCTCCTGCTGCATAACATCCTTCAATTGTTGTCATTAAGTTGTAATCAACCCAGATTCCACCCATTGTGTAATGAACAGCTGGATAAATCATCATTGGAGTTGTATATGGGTCTTGATCGGTAATCTTATAATACATTTGGAATAAATTCCCGTATTTAGATTTAACCACTTCACGACCTAACTCTAAAATTATTTCTTGAGAAGCATTATCCAAATGCATAGTAATTGCTTTCTCTTTTCCATATCGTTCAATTGCAGAAGCAAAATCTAAGTAAACTGCTTCACCTGTATTGTTTACTCCAAACCCAGCATCACATCTTTCTTTTGCTGCTCTTGATGCAACATCACGTGGTACTAAGTTACCAAAAGCAGGATACCTTCTTTCTAAGTAGTAATCTCTATCTTCAGCTTTTAAATCTGTAGGCTTAAGTCTACCTTCTCTAATTGCTTGTGAATCTTCTTTTTTCTTTGGCACCCATATTCTTCCATCGTTACGTAACGATTCAGACATCAATGTCAATTTAGATTGATGATCTCCTGAAACAGGAATACATGTTGGATGAATTTGAGTAAAACAAGGGTTTGCAAAGTAAGCCCCTTTTTTATGTATTTTCCATGCAGCAGTCACATTAGATCCCATTGCATTTGTAGATAAGAAGAATACGTTTCCGTAACCACCAGAAGCAATTACTACTGCATGAGCAGAAAAACGCTCTAGTTTACCATTTGTTAAGTTTCTTGCGATAATACCTCTTGCTTTTCCATCTACTAAAACGATGTCTAACATCTCGTGACGGTTGTACATTTTGATCTTACCTTTTCCGATTTGTCTAGACATTGCTGAGTAAGCACCTAACAATAATTGTTGCCCAGTTTGACCTTTAGCATAGAACGTACGAGATACCTGAGCTCCACCAAATGATCTGTTGTCTAATAAACCTCCATATTCACGTGCAAATGGAACCCCTTGAGCTACACATTGGTCAATTATTGAAGAAGAAACTTCTGCTAAACGGTAAACGTTTCCTTCCCTCGAACGGTAATCTCCACCTTTGATGGTGTCGTAGAATAATCTGAAAACAGAATCTCCATCTCCTTGGTAGTTTTTTGCAGCATTTATTCCACCTTGTGCAGCAATTGAATGGGCTCTTCTAGGTGAATCTTGAAAACAAAATGCTTGAACGTTATATCCTAACTCTGCTAAAGAAGCAGCTGCAGAGCCTCCAGCTAATCCAGTTCCTACAACAATAACGTCAACGTTTCTTTTGTTGGCTGGGTTTACTAAACGTATTTTATTTTTATAATCAGCCCATTTTGTACTTAATGGTCCTGCGGGTATTTTTGAATTTAAAACTGACATATTTTTTAAATTTTTTAAAGTCTAATTATCTTATGAAAAGAAAATATACAATGGAATAATTGCAAATAAAGCAGGAACAACTACTGAGAATATTTTTCCAGCATTTGCAATAGCTGAAGTGTATTTTGGATGACGTACACCTAGTGATTGAAATGCTGCTGCAAATCCATGCATTAAATGGAAAGATAAAACCGCCATAGATACTGTATAAAGTAACACAGCTAACCATGCTAATTTATTCCCTCCTACACCATGAACATTTTTTCCACTAAAAAATGCCATTACATTTGAATGAAGATCTTTGTAGCCTTCTCCTAATTTTAGACCAAATTGTTTGTCATAAAATTGGTTTCCATCCCTTACTTCTACTTGTTCTGGAGATAAAAAGCTTCCATTTGTTGTTAAGTATAATTCTTGCTTTTCTTCTGATTCTGGAATTGAAAGTTCAACTTTATGTAAACTTAATCCTCCAAAATGCATCTTAGCCCAGAAGTTAACCATGTGGGTAGCGATAAAAATAAAGATGATAGAGCCCAAAACAGCCATTTTTCTAGATGCCGAAGATGAATTTGCTTTCGCATTATTCATAGCATACTGAACTGGTCTTGCCTTTTTATTTTGAACTGCTAACATTATTCCATCAATTGCATGGAAAAGAATAGATAAGTACGTCAGGTAAGACATTACTTTTATAAAAGGGTTTGTCTGCATAAAATAGGCATACGCATTAAACGCTCTTCTTCCAGCTTCTCCACCAGAAAATAATTGAAGATTTCCTAGTAGGTGCCCCACCAAGAAAAGGCATAAAAATAATCCTGTTATTGCCATCCAATATTTTTTGGCAATAGAGGATTTTAAAAGAACTGACTTACTCATAGATTTGATATTTTTGTATTATATACTGCAAATTTAATAGATACATGACATAAATCACGTTTTAAGCCTTATTTAGACTCAATTTAATTAAGAATCGGTGTTTTGTTTAAAACTCCAATGTTGTATTGTCTTTTTCTACAACAAGATTGATTGTTTTACCAAATATGATAGCTTGATTGTTATCAATATGTCCTGCTGGAAAATTGAAACAAATAGGAATTCGGTTATAAGTAAACCTATCTAATATGATTTCTTGATAGGTTTTTCCAAATGGTTTTTCGGTGTCTTTCAAATCTGTCATTCCTCCAACAATTAAACCTTTAATTTTATTGAAAATTCCTGCTTTTTCGAATGAATATAATATTCTATCAATTACATATAAGTTTTCTGATAAGTCTTCAATAAACAGTATTTTGCCTCCATAATCAAGGTCGTCATTTGTTCCAATTAAAGCATGTAATATCGATAAATTCCCCCCTATTAAAGTACCTTGTCCTTTTCCAAGCTTATTGTAATCTGATGATTTTATTTTATAACCATCTAACTTTCCTGTTAAAGCACTTGTAAGGGAATTTAGTGCTTCTTTTGTATTGGTTGAAAAGTTTAATGGCATTGTTGCATGAATACTGGGTAATTCAAAACCATTGATTTTATTATGAAAGTAAGTGATGTCACTAAATCCAATTATCCATTTAGGGTTCCTTAAAAAAGCTGCCCATTGTAAATCGTCAATTATTCTTACACTTCCATAGCCACCTCTTGAGCATAGTATTGCTTTTACTTCTGGATCATCAATTGCTTTTTGAAAGTCACTTCTTCTTTCCAGTTCTGTTCCTGAAAAATAATTATTTTGTCCTAGACAATGAGGACTTATTTTCACTCTAAACCCTTTAGATTCTAAATATTTTTGTGAGAAAACAACATGTTCTTTTTCAATGAATTTTGCAGGAGAGGTTATAATAATTAAGTCTCCTTTTTTTAAATATGGAATTCCATTTTTCATCATGAAACAAATGTAAATAAAAATAATAATTATTTATTAGGTAGTTAATTATTCATTATTTTTAGAGGATGATACAGCCATATAACGATGAATACTTTATGCGACAAGCATATCTTGAAGCAAAAAAAGCTTATGACCTTGGAGAGGTCCCAGTAGGTGCAATAATTGTTTCTAATAATCAAATCATAGCAAAAGCTCATAATTTTACAGAAAAACTAAACGATGTAACTGCTCATGCTGAAATTCAAGCTATTACTTCTGCTGCCGATTTTTTAGGGGGGAAATATTTAAAAGGTTGTACTTTATATGTCACTCTTGAACCATGTGTCATGTGTGCTGGAGCTTTATATTGGTCTCAGATAGATAAAGTAGTTTTTGGTTCACGTGATGATAAACGTGGAGCGAGTAGGTTTGAGAATAGTCTATATCATCCAAAAACTTTAGTTTCTAATGGACTTATGGAAAAGGAATGTAGCGATTTGATGGTTGATTTTTTCTCCAAAAAAAGAGGTTAAAAATAGAAAAGCTGTCATGACAGCTTTTCATGTATGTAAATTTTAATCTATTTATATTGTTGCGCTTGAGCAAGTAAATGAACGATCAACTTTTTTGAATAAACCTTGTAATACTTTTCCTGGTCCAACTTCAATAACTTCTGAAGCACCATCAGACATCATTTGTTTCATTGTTTGAGTCCATTTTACTGGTGCTGTAAGTTGAACTAATAAGTTCTTTTTAATCTCAGCTGGATCCGATATTGCTGAAGCTGTTACGTTCTGATAAACTGGGCAAGATGGTGTATTGAAGGTTGTTTTTTCAATAGCTTGAGCAAGCTCTTCTCTAGCTGGTTCCATTAATGGAGAATGAAATGCTCCTCCAACTGGTAGTAATAAAGCTCTTTTTGCTCCAGCTTCTTTCAATTTATCACATGCTTCCTCAACTGCAGGGAATGCTCCAGATATAACTAATTGTCCTGGACAGTTGTAGTTAGCAGCAACAACAACTCCGTTTATTCCAGCACAAATTTCTTCAACGATATTGTCTTCTAAACCAAGAATGGCAGCCATTGTTGAAGCTTCTTGTTCGCATGCTTTTTGCATTGCTAAAGCCCTTTGGTAAACAAGACTTAATCCATCTTCAAAAGTTAATGTCCCATTTGCGACTAAAGAAGAGAATTCTCCTAGTGAATGCCCTGCTACCATGTCAGGTTGGAATGCATCACCTAAACATGCTGCTAATATTGTTGAATGTAAAAAAATTGCAGGTTGTGTAACTTTAGTTTGCTTTAACTCTTCATCTGTTCCATCAAACATTATTTTCATAATGTCAAACCCAAGTATTTCATTGGCTTTTTTAAACATTTCTTGTGCTTTTGGAGAATTATCATAAAGTTCTTTCCCCATTCCTTTGAATTGAGCCCCTTGTCCAGGGAAAACATATGCTTTCATAGTATTATAGATTATGCTATATCAAAAAATTATTTGATTAATTTTTTAGCGTATTTAGCAGCTTTTTTGTTTTCACGTTTAGCTTTTCGAGACCTTCTTGCTTTAGCTCTTTGTTTGTTAGATCTCTTTATTTCGTGTTTAGCTTGTCGAGTAACCATTCTGTTACGTTCTTTAACGACTGCATTATGATTTGTTTTCGTATTATAGTTTGGTTGATAAGGTCGGTGTGAACATTGCAATCCCAACATTAAAATGAAGATAAATAGGAGATATCGCAATAGAATTTTCATATAAATATTTAAATTTTAATAAAAAATTAATTAATAAACAAATATAAAGAAATACAACTAATGGGATTAAGATTTAAATAGAATCTTTTCCATAGTTTGTTTTTAATAAGTATTTAGAAGGCAAATAAGAGGCAAAGAAACTTAAGGTTAATACTAGGATAGGTATCATTAATGCATCAGACAATTTCAGTTTTACTGGGAAAATCTCGCCATTAGAATTAGGCATCTCTAAAATCCCTCCAAATAATTGTATGAAACAAATAGTATATCCAATAATTAAACCTATCACAATTCCTTTAATTGCTATCAACATACCTTCATAATAAAATATTTTAAAAACCTTACTCTTACTAAGTCCAATGTTTCCTATCGTTTTTATGTCATCTTTTTTTTCAATAATTAACATTGTTAAAGATGCAACGAGATTAAAGGCTGATAGTATAAAAATGAAAATCAGGATGATAATAACAATAATTTTTTCAGATTTACTCGTTTTGAAAATAATTTCGTTTTTTTCATAATTGGTTTTTACAGAAAAACTATCTCCAATAGCTTTTTTTATCTTCTTTTTAATATCCTCGTTATCATATTCATTTTTAACGTCAACATAAACCGCTGTTAAATCTGAGGTATAGTCTAGAATGGTTTGAGCAAATTTTAGTGGTAGGATCAAGGATTCTGAATTAACTTCTTTGTTATAATTTATTCTTCCAGAAAGCATGATTCTTTCAGAATTAAATGGGTTTGACGTTATTCTTACCTTCCCCTCTCTTTTTGGAGCATAAATGAGCAATGATTCGTAACTATTATCTGGAATATACCCTTCTAGTTTGTCAAGAAGAGTTGCTCCAATTATTCCCATTGGAATATTTTGTTGTTCAATTAATGCTTCTCCATCTACAAGGTGGTTTTTTACATTTGCTATAGACAGATAAGAAGAATCTACTCCAAATATTTTTGCATTTACCCACTTCTTTTCTTTTTTCAAAACAACTATTTCTTCTACAGCTCTTGAAACTTCTTCTACTTCATCTATTTCAATAATACTTATTAAGTTGAGACTTTTTTCCTTGAATGTTTTACCATGGTTACTTCTAATTACAATATCTGTATCAAACTCTGAGTAAAGTTTTTCAATCATTGCTTCAATTCCGTTAAAGGCAGAAAGTAAAATAACTAATGCAGCAGTAGTTATTGCGATACCAACAACAGATATTCGTGTGATTAAGTTAATAACATTCTTCTTTTTTTTTGAAGAAAGATAACGTCTTGCTATGTATAAAGAAACGTTAATGATAATAAAGTTTAGTATAAGTTTTATTACCCCTTTTTCAAAAGAGAATCAATTTGACTAGCATAATCCAAGGAGTCATCGATATAAAACAATAATTCTGGAATTTTACGCATGTTTTTTAATCTTTTCCCAACTTCGCCTCTTATTGATTTTGAATTTTCACGAATATTTTCAATTACTTCATTTTTATCTGGACCTGCAAAAATACTTAAGTAACATTTTGCAAGAGATAAGTCAGCTGTAACTCTCACCACGGTAACAGTCACCATTGCACCTAAACAAATTTCACGTGCATTTCTTTGAAAATGAACAGATAATTCTTCTAAGATAACCCCTTCAATTTTATTTTGTCTTATTGATCCCATACTACAAAAGTAAAGAATTGTTGGCTATGGAATCAAAAAAGGTAAACAAAAACTTATATTTGTGTTTTAGGAGAGTAATTAATTAAGGTGTTTAAATCGACACAGTATCACAATGAAAGAAATTTTCGAAATACATAAGTATGCTTTTACATACAAAATGACTGCTGTATTAGTAATTGTATGTAATTTATTATTTACAATATTTAATATAATTTCATTGATCTTATTTATCCCATTTTTACAAATAATATTTTTAGATCCTGAAGAAAAAGTTCAAAAAGTAATAGAGCCAATTTATTCAGGAGGATTCATAGAATTTTTTAAATATATTTCTGAGTACTACAATTACTTTATGCAAAGTATGGTTGCTGAAGATCCTAAAAAAGCATTGTTATTTGTCTGTCTTTCTGTTATTTCAGCTTTTTTCTTGAAGAATTTTTTTCGTTATGGTGCCGTTTATCATCAATCCCAAATGAGAATGGCGGTTGTTCGGGATATTAGAAATAAGTTGTTTGATAAAGCTCTTCACCTTCCTCTTTCTTTTTACTCAGAAGAGAGAAAAGGAGATATTATGTCAAGGATGAATAGCGATGTTGGTGAAGTAGAAGTTGCAGTAGTCAGTGTTTTAGAGTTAGTATATCGTGAGCCAATTTCAATCGTTATTCACATTAGCGTACTACTTTATTGGAGCCCTTCTTTGACTTTATTCTCTTTTATTTTATTACCTATTTCTGCATTGGTGATAAGTAGAATAGGAAAGAGTTTGAAAAAAACTGCTAAGGAAGGACAACACCAGATGGGGGTTTTGAACTCTGCAATCGAAGAAGGACTAGGAGCAATTAGAATTATTAAAGCGTTTAATGCTATTCCTGAGGTGTTAAATAGTTTCAAAAAAATTAACTTAAAACACCAACAACTTATTACTAAAACTTTTAGAAAGAAAGACTTATCTTCTCCTTTAAATGAAACTTTAGGTGCTTTTGTAATGGTATGTATTGTCTGGTTTGGAGGTAGTATGATTCTAGATGGTGATGGGACATCAAATTTAACTGGAGAAAAATTTATTGCTTTTATTGTTGTTTTTTCTCAATTACTTCGTCCAATTCAAGGAATATCGAACTCTATTGGCTACATGAATAAAACAAAAGCTTCCATTGATAGGATTAATACAATTTTAAATACGGATGAGAAAATTATTGAAGTTGAAAATCCCATTAAACTAAATGAACTTACAAAAGGTCTTACTTTTAAAAATGTTTCTTTTAAGTACAAAGACGAGTATGTTTTAAAGAATATAAACTTTACTATTCCAAAGGGAAAGACTTATGCTTTAGTAGGAGAATCAGGAAGTGGTAAATCAACTATTTCTGATTTACTTCCGAGGTTTTACGATGTAGTTGAAGGAATGATTCTTTTCGACGATGTAAATATCAGAGAAGCTTCTATTAGAGAGCTAAGAAGTCATATCGGTATAGTTTCTCAAGAGTCTATTTTATTTAACGAGACAGCCAAAAACAATATCCTTTTTGGAACAAACGAAGCAAGTGAAGAACAAATTATTGCTGCGGCTAAAATCGCTAATGCACATGATTTTATAATGAATCTTGAGAATGGTTACAATACTAATATTGGAGAGAGAGGAAATAAGTTATCTGGAGGTCAAAAACAACGCATGAGTATTGCTCGAGCTGTATTGAAAGATCCCTCAATAATGATTCTAGACGAAGCAACTTCTGCTTTAGATACAGAGTCTGAAAAATTAGTGCAAGATGCTTTAGATAAATTAATGCAAGAGCGTACTTCTTTGGTAATAGCTCATCGTTTAAGTACGATTAGAAATGCGGATCAAATAATTGTACTTTCTAAAGGTGAAATTAAAGAAATGGGGACACACGATGAGTTAATTTCTAAAAAAGGACTATACTTTAACCTTTGCTCTATGCAAGGGATTCAATAATTTTGTGAAATAAAAAAGAAATAAATAACCCAATTAAATTCAGAATAAATGTTAGAGATACAACGTATTCGTACTGAAAAAGAAGCTGTTATTGAGGGCTTGAAAAAGAGAAATTTTGACGCTTCTGTTATCGTTGATGATTTGTTGTTAGTTGATCAGAAGTGGAGAAATGGTAAAACGGAATTAGAGAAAACTTCTGCAGAACTTAATTCTCTCTCAAAAGAGATTGGAATGCTTTTCAAGCAAGGAAAACAAGAGGAAGCCAATAAAATTAAAGCGAAGACTTCTGAACTTAAAGCTAAAGAAAACGAACTTAAAACGGAAGTTGAAGATTTTGATAAACAAATAATTGATCTTTTATACCAACTTCCAAATGTACCTAATGCTATTGTACCAGCAGGGAAAAGTGAAAAAGATAATGTAACAGTTGAAGAAATTGGTAGTGCTACTGAGTTTAATTTTACTGCTTTACCGCATTGGGATATTACAAAAAAATACGATTTAATAGACTTTGAATTAGGTGTTAAAATTACTGGAGCTGGTTTTCCAGTTTATAAAGGTAAAGGAGCTAAACTACAACGTGCTTTGATTTCTTTTTTCTTAGAAGAAGCTGAAAAAGCTGGTTACGAAGAATTTACGCCACCATTAGTGGTAAATGAGGCTAGTGGTTATGGAACGGGTCAATTACCTGATAAAGAAGGACAAATGTATTATATCAATGCGGATGATTTATATTTAATACCTACTGCTGAGGTTCCGCTCACAAATATTTATAGAGATGTATTGTTACCTTCAGATGACTTTTCAATTAAAATGACTGGTTATACGCCTTGTTTTAGGAGGGAAGCGGGTTCTTATGGTAAAGATGTAAGAGGGTTAAATCGTCTTCATCAATTTGATAAAGTGGAGATTGTTCGTATAGAACATCCTTCTAATTCAGATAAAGCATTAGAAGATATGGTGAGTCATGTAAAGGGGTTACTTGAGAAATTGGGCCTACACTATAGAGTGTTAAGGTTATGTGGAGGTGATACTGGTTTTGCCGCTGCATTAACGTATGATTTTGAGGTGTTTTCAGCAGCTCAAAAGAAATGGTTGGAAGTAAGTTCTGTTTCTATGTTTAATACATTCCAATCTTCTAGATTAAAGTTAAGGTTTAAAGGTTCAGATAAGAAAAACCATTTATGCCATACATTAAACGGGAGTGCTTTAGCATTACCTCGTATTGTAGCTTCATTATTAGAAAATCATCAGACTGAATCTGGAGTTAAAATTCCAGAAGCATTAGTGAAGTTTACAGGTTTTTCAGAAATTAACTAGACTATATTTTAAAACGATTAAAAACTCTTAGAAGGTTTGTCAATTGATTTGGCAAACCTTTTTTATCAACTTATTTATCTTGACAAAGTTCTATTAATATTCCATCTGTAGACTTTGGATGAAGGAATGCTATTTTCTTATTGTCTGCACCATCTTTTGGGGACTGATGGATAAGCTCAAACCCGTCACTTTTAAGTCGTTTAATGTCTTCTTCAATATCTGAAGAGTCAAAAGCAATATGATGTATTCCTTTGCCTTTTTTTGATAAAAATTTAGCAATTGGTGAAGATGAATCGGTTGCTTCTAATAGCTCAATTTTAGACTCTCCTACTTGAAGGAAAGCAGTTTTTACTCCTTCTGACTTTACTTCTTCTATTTTATAGCAATTTGTACCAAGTAGTTTTTCATAGATTTTTATAGATGCATCAATATTGTCTACTGCAATACCTAAGTGCTCAATTTTCTTTATCATAGTTATAGGACATAAAAAAACCCTGAAGATATATCTTCAGGGTTTACGTTATTTTCTAAAAGATTAACTCTTAATGAATTTCTCGTTTGTATTATCATAATTAATATAATAGATACCTTTAATAAGATTTTCGCAATTTACAGAACTACCAACACCTTTCTTAACGATACTACCGTAAGCATCAAATATTTCGTACCTAGTTTCAACTGGTTTACCATCAGAAGAAAAATTAATTACATTTTTAACTTTCGTAGGGCTTTTACTTACAACTCCAACTTTGGACTCGAATCCAACTTCTTCAGATGTTCTTTTTGCTCCAGAGTGATCAACTTGTACAACTCTTATTTTGTTCTCACCAGAATGAGGGGCAACTTGAAATTCATATACATTTGAACCGACATTACCTTTTCCTTGAACTTCTCCTATGCTAACCCATTTGTTCCATCTATACTGTTCGATGGTGTAAGGAAGTTTACCTCTTTCGTCAGTAGTGTTCCAAACTAGAAATCCATTGTTATTTACAGTAATTGATGAAACTTTGAATGTACTTCTTGGTAATAAAACTTCTGGATTTAAGATTTTTGGTTTACAACCATCATTATGTTCTATAACAATAAAAACTGGCTCACCAATAGCGATATTAAACATAGAAAAATCAATTTCAAAAGCCCCCATGTTAGTTCCTCCAGGCATAATATCTCCGTTTACTGTCACTTTAGTAGCACAGTAACCGAATCCGTCATCATCCATTGGATTTTGAACATATAGGTTTTTTCCTTGATAACTCCCTTCAATAGAAAGGGCTCCGTATGAAACAGCGCTAATCAAGGTTAAAATCAGTAATGTAAGTGTAAATTTCATCTAATTTCCTTATGTTTTTGCAGTTTATCTAGCTTTAAACGCAAATATTTAACGTTAGCAAATATAACATTTTTTTTATTAATCTACAATTGCTTAATAAACAACTGTTTTTTTGTTGCTAAAGTTTATAATTTTATTAAAATACGAGAAAGAAAGAATTAGCAAAATTCGTTATATGCTTCTTTTAAATTTTCAGCTATCATTTGAGAAGAGCCTCCTTCGATATGATGTCTCTCAATAAAATGAACTAACTTTCCATCCTTAAACAATGCAATTGAAGGTGAAGAAGGAGGATACGGTAAAAAATACTTTCTTGCTTGGTTTACTGCTTCTCCGTCTACTCCTGCGAATACAGTTGTTAATTTTGAAGGTTTTTTATCAGAGTCTAATGATAATTTTACTCCTGGCCTCATGTTGCCTGCAGCACAACCACATACAGAATTGACTACAACTAATAATGACCCTTCTGAGTTTTTAATTGTTTGGTCAACTTCGTCAGTTGTTGTTAATTGTTGAAAACCTACTTCCGTTAGGTCTTTTTTCATTGGTATTACTAATTCTTCTGGATACATAATATTTTATTTTTTTATAAAATTACAAAATGTTCTACTTGTTAACTTAGTTTTTTAGCTTTTTTTAGCATTTATCTTTCTTCTAAAAGTTGTTCAATATCACTTATTAATTGAGTAACTTCTTTGATAGATGTTCCGTCATAATAACCTCTAATCCTTTTTTTTCGATCTACAAGAACAAAATTGTTTGTATGGATAAAGTCATTACCAGCATCTCCAAGATTTTGAGCTTCTGCAGGTTTTAAAACGAAAAAACTTGTTCTAGCTAATTTGTACAAGTCTTTCTTACTTCCTGTCAGAAAGTGCCATTGATTAGGGTCTGATTTGTGGGCGTCAGCATATCTCTTCATTTGTTCTACAGTGTCAACCTCTGGGTTTACAGTAAAACTTAAAATTTTAATTCCATCATTGTTTTTGTAATATTGACTGAGTCGTTGCATTTGTATGTTCATCTTTGGGCAAATAGTCGCGCAGGTAGTGAAGAAGTATTCAACAACAAAAATTTTATTCTCAATTTCTTTTTGAGTTATTGTTTTACCTTCTTGATTAGTAAAACTAAAATCACCAATTGTGTGACCATATCCTTTTCTTAATAGTTCAGGGTCTACCATCTCTTGGTTCAGGTCAACAGGATTGATAATTGGTAATGGTTTTTTTTTCTCTTTTGAAGTGAAATAAGCGATAATTATAGCTACTAATGTGATGGATGCAAATGCAATTATTCGTTTCATTACTTTTCTTTTAAAACGTCATTATTTTTCAGTGTTATTTTTTTTAGTTCCGAGTTTACAATTTCAAGCTCTTCATAAAAAGTACTCCCAAATGCTCTGATTAATGGATCTCTCAAAAATTTGTAAACTGGAACATTGAATTTTTCTCCACAAGAACAAGCTGGTTCGCAGATGTCCCAATGGTTATAGTTTAATGCTGTAAAGTCATTAAATCTCTTTACCCTAATAGGATATAGGTGGCATGATAAAGGTTTTTTAAAGTCGATCACTCCTTCACTTTGAGCTTTTTCAATTGCACATTTAGTTATCCCTTTTTCATCAAAAAAAACAAAAGCGCATTCTTTTTCATTAACTAAAGTTGCAGCCATGTCATTTTCTTGGTCGATGTAAAAAACACCTGTCTTATCAACTTCTTCGATGCCTTCTTTTCGCATGAAAGGTTTGATTTTGTCAATGTTTTCTTCAAGTATATTTGCTTCTTCTTCTTCAAGAGGAGCTCCAGCATCCCCTTTTATACAACAGGCACCTCTACAAGCATTTAAATCACAAACAAATTTTCTGTCGAAAATTTGAGTTGAAATGATTTTATCGTGAATTTCAATTAGCATTTTATTTACAAAGTTCTGAATTATTATAACATAATTTACACTAAAAATGTTTATTTTTTGAAAAATTCCGTTATATTTGCATCATAATTATTGAATTGATTAACAAATGAGGGGGCGATTGTCCCCTCTTTTTATAAATATGATTAATAAAAAAAAGGTATTAGAATTAGTAGATCAACGTTTTAAAGAGCTGGATAATGGCTTGTTTCTCGTGCATCTTTCTATTTCAAAATCTAATTCGATAAAAATTGAAATCGACAAACATGAAGGAGGAGTTTCCGTATCTGATTGTATGGCTGTTTCAAGAAATGTTGAACATAACTTAGACAGAGAAGAACAAGATTTTGAATTACATGTTTCCTCTTCTGGGCTTGATAGACCTTTGAGAGTTTTACCTCAATATATTAAGAATATTGGAAGAACAGTTGAGTTGCTTTTAAAAGATGGTTCAAAGATTGAAGGTGTTTTGAAGTTAGCCTCTGATAGTCAATTAACGATAGAAACAACTCAGGTTGTCAAAATTGAAAAGAAAAAACAAACGATTGTGGAGCAGAAAACGTTTCCAATGGTTGATATAAGTGAAACAAAAATTGTTATTACATTTAAATAATAGAACAGTATGAATAGCTTGGAATTAGTTGAGTCGTTTTTGGAATTCAAAGAGTTGAAGAACATTGATCGTAATACGATGCAACATGTTTTAGAAGATGTGTTTCGTGCTATGTTGAAAAAGAAGTTTAACACAGACGAACACATTGATGTTATTGTAAATATTGATAAAGGAGATGTTCAGATATTTGTGAACAAAGAGATTGTTGACGATGGTGAGGTTGAAGATCAAAATACAGAAATAGCTTATTCAGATGCAATTAAGATTGAGCCTGATTTTGAGGTTGGGGAAGAGTTAACGGAAGAGTTTAAGTTTAATGACTTCGGAAGAAGAAATATTCTTTCACTTCGCCAGAACTTGATTTCTAGAATAATGGAATTAGAGAAGGATAATCTTTACAAAGTCTACAAAGAGAAAATTGGAGAGATTGTTACAGGTGAGGTTTACCAAGTTTGGAAAAAGGAGATCATGGTTATTGATGATGAAGGTAATGAACTATTATTGCCTAAGTCAGAGCAAATACCATCTGATTATTTTAAAAAGGGAGAGTCGGTTAGAGCGGTTGTTGCAAAAGTTGACATGAGAAATAGTAATCCTGTTATTATTTTATCTAGAACTGCTCCTGAGTTTTTAGAAAGATTATTTGAATTGGAAGTGCCAGAAGTTTTTGATGGGTTAATAACAATTAAAAGGATTGTTCGAGAACCAGGAGAAAGAGCTAAGGTGGCCGTAGAGTCTTATGACGATAGAGTAGATCCTGTAGGCGCTTGTGTTGGTATGAAAGGTTCTCGTATTCACGGAATCGTGAGAGAATTAAAAAATGAAAATATTGATGTGATTAATTATACAAATAATCCTCAATTATTTATAACAAGGGCTTTATCTCCTGCTAAAATTTCTTCAGTTGATATTTCAGAAGAAGAAAAAAGAGCTAAAGTATATTTAAAACCAGATCAGGTTTCTTTAGCAATTGGTCGTGGTGGGCACAATATTAAGTTAGCAGGGAGATTGTCTGGATACGAATTAGATGTTTATCGTGAAGGTGAAGTAGATGTTGAAGATGTAGATTTGGAAGAGTTTGCAGATGAAATTGAAGGATGGATTATCGATGAACTTAAAGCAGTTGGATGCGATAGTGCAAAATCTGTGCTTGAATTAGGAGTTGAAGATCTTGTGAAAAGAACAGACTTAGAAGAAGTTACTGTAGAAGAAGTTTTTAAAATTCTTCGTGCCGAGTTTGATAACTAATCAAAAATGGAACACTTTACAGAAACATAAGAAAAATTAGTAAAACAAAAGGACGCATAATTTTATGGCCGGAAAATCAATACGATTAGGAAAAGCAGCTGGAGAGTTAAATGTAGGAATTTCTACATTAACTGAATTCCTAGCCTCAAAAGGAGTGAAAATAGATAGTAATCCAAACACGAAGTTGGAAAGCGATCATTATCAATTACTCCAAAATGAGTTTGCTGCAGATCAGACTATTAAAGAACAGTCTAAGATGACGAGTGTAAAACGTGAAAAACGTGAGACAATCTCTATTCGTGATACAAGGCAAACAGAAACTCCATCTTTTTCTGATGAAGATGAGTTGGATGAATCTGCTATCGAGAAAATTAAGAATGCTACTCCTGAAATAACAAAACCAGAAACAGAAAAAACTTCTGTTGAAGAGGTTATTGAAAAAGCAGAGGAACAAAAAGAACAACCAAAGGAAGAAGAGAAGTCTAAGGCTGTTAAGATAGGGGAAGGCGATGTTCAAGTTCAAGTTGTAGGTAAAATAGATTTAGATAAACTAAACACAAAAACCAGACCTGATAAAAAGAAGTACGAAAAACCAAAGAAACAGGAACAAAAATCGAATAAGCCTGAGAACAAAAAGCCTCAAGCACCAAAGGTTACTCCTAAAAAGGTAGAGAAGGTTGAAGAGAAACCAAAAGAAGAAACTTCAAAAACTCCTGAACCACCTAAGGAAATTGAAACTATTCGTGCTGAAAGAAAAGTTCTTTCAGGTCCAACAGTTTTAGGTAAGATAGAGCTACCTGTTGATAAAGTTAAGAGCAATTCAGGAAACAATCGTCCTGGTCAAGGAAACGATTCACGTAAGAAGAGAAAACGCATCAAGAAAATTGATCCAGCGAAAGCTAATTCTCCTCAAGCGCCAGGAACAACAAGATCTGGAGGGACTGTGAGGCCAGCTAATTATAAGCCAGGCCAAGGTAATCAAGGAAATAGAGGTAAATTTGTTAAGCCAGAGATTACTGAAAGAGATATTCAAAAAGAGATTAAAGAGACACTTGCCCGTCTATCAAATAAAGGAGGGAAATCTAAATCTTCTAAAAATAGAAAAGTTAAAAGAGATACTGTTTCTCAGAAAAGATTAGATGAGCAAGAAGAAGCAGAATCACAATTAAAAGTTTTAAAGCTTACTGAGTTTGTAACGGTTTCTCAATTAGCTACGATGATGGATGTTCAATCCACTCAAGTTATTTCAGCTTGTATGTCATTGGGTATTTTTGCTTCGATTAATCAACGTTTAGATGCTGAAACAATTCAGATTGTAGCGGAAGAATTTGGTTTTGAGACTGAATTCGTAAGTGCAGAAGTTCAAGAGGCAATCGTTCAAGAAGAGGATAAAGAAGAAGACTTAATTGATCGTCCACCAATTATTACGGTAATGGGACACGTAGATCATGGTAAAACATCTTTGTTAGATAGAATAAGAAATGCTAATGTAACGGATGGTGAAGCTGGAGGGATAACGCAACATATTGGTGCTTATTCATTAAAATTAAAAGATGGTCGTAAAATGACTTTCTTAGATACTCCAGGTCACGAAGCTTTTACAGCGATGCGTGCTCGTGGTGCTCAAGTTACCGATGTTGCAATTATTATTGTTGCTGCGGATGACGATGTTATGCCTCAAACAAAAGAAGCAATATCTCATGCTCAAGCAGCAGGCGTTCCAATGATATTTGCAATTAACAAAATTGATAAGCCTGGTGCAAGTGCAGATAAAATTAGAGATCAATTATCTCAAATGAATATCTTAGTAGAAGATTGGGGTGGTAAATACCAATGCCAAGAAATTTCTGCTAAACAAAATTTAAATATTGATGCTTTATTAGAGAAAGTATTACTGGAAGCAGAAATTCTTAATCTTAAAGCTAATCCAAATAAAAATGCAACGGGTACTGTAATTGAATCTTCTTTAGATAAAGGAAAAGGATACGTTACTAATATGCTTGTGGAAGCTGGAACATTGAACATTGGTGATGTGGTATTAGTAGGTAGAAATTATGGACGTGTCCGTGCTATGCATGATGAACATGGTACATCATTGAAATCTGCTGAACCTGCAAGGCCTGTTTCGATACTAGGTATCAATGGTGCTCCAAGTGCTGGTGATAAATTCCATGTTTTGAATGATGAAAAAGAAGCTAAAAACATCGCTACTAAAAGAGAGCAATTACACAGAGAACAAGGTTTACGTACAACTAAACACATTACACTCGATGAAATTGGTCGTCGTTTAGCTATTGGTGACTTTAAAGAATTAAACATCATTGTTAAAGGAGATGTGGATGGTTCGATAGAGGCTTTAGCAGATTCTTTAGAGAATTTATCTATTGGAGAAATTGCGGTTAAAATTGTACACAAAGGTGTAGGAGCAATATCTGAAGCAGATGTGAATTTAGCTGCTGCTTCTGATGCAATCATCATTGGTTTCCAAGTTAGACCATCATTAGCTGCTAGAAGATTAGCAGATGAAGAGAAAATTGACATTCGTCTTTACTCTGTAATCTACAAAGCAATTGACGAAATCAAAGCTGCAATGGAAGGAATGTTATCTCCAGATATTGAAGAAAAAGTTACTGGTTCTGCTGAAATACGTGAAACATTTAACATTACTAAAGTTGGAACAATTGCTGGATGTTTCGTTACAGAAGGTCTATTCAAACGTAGTTCTAGAGTACGTATTATAAGACAAGGTATTGTAATACATACTGGAACATTAGGTTCATTGAAACGTTTCAAAGACGATGTGAAAGAAGTGAAACATGGTTATGAATGTGGATTGAATATCTATAAATTCGATGGAATTGAAGAAGGCGATGTTATCGAAGCTTTCGAAGAAACAGAAGTTGCTCGTAAATTATAAACGAAAAACTTAAATATATTGAAAGCCTGTCAGTTATGACAGGCTTTTTTTTGTAACAGGAAGGAATTTTGTTTTATTGGTAGGTTTGTGACGGTTTAAAAATGATTAGTTTTGCCGCAGCAGTGCAACTGCAGCGGAGCGGGGCTCTTTATAAGATTACTTTTTAATTCAGCCAGATACTCTAATTACAAAAGTAAATTAGCTTCAAACTATTCAAAGGGTATATATAACTACTGGTGGCTTTAAACATTAGTGCTTGATAGAAGTTTATGGAGTAATCCGATAAAATATAATTTTAAATCACTTATACCAGATTTTAATATGAACATAAAAGATAGAATAGATTATATTAATTCTTTGAAACTTGATGAAAGAATTAATCATAGGCAAGAGTTAGTATTATTGGCGAATAAATATTTATTTTCTGAAGAATGTAATGATAAGCAAAGTTTGGAATTAATTCGTTGTTTAAGTGAATTAAGGACATCAAGATTTATTCAATCAGATATGATATAGAAATATTAAATATTTCGCTCTTAATAGCTCGTAAATTGAAAAGTGAGCGAAAGGTTTTAAAATTAATATTGAATGATATTATATATTACTCGAATTATTATCCAGAAAAGTATAATAAAATTGAATTAGAAAAAGAGTTAAAAGAATTAGAAAATATCGCTTAAGAGCGTTTTTTTATCCAGTTGCTAAACAGAAAATGATATCTCGTGTTTCGTCCTAAAAAGATTAAGTTTATTGACTGATCTTCAAAACCGTTTCAATTAATCGAAGCTTACTTTCTAATTAGAGCTTCTCATTTGATAAACTCCAGAAACAATTACTATTGCAATCACAAACAACCATTCTGGAAGGATAATAAAACTAGAAATACCAAGACCTAATCCTGCACCTGCTAAGATCATTAAATTTGAAGTTAAATGTTGTTTCCAAAGGGATTCAAACTTTTGTGTTAAGTATCTTTTAGGTTTAATGAATTCATTTTTGAATTGTACATAACCCATAACGATAACCAGAGGAATAAGAAGAAGTCCTTGAGGGATCCCCATTTCAGTATAGGATATAAAGTCAACTATTTCTTTCCAAGCAGAGAAATTTGGATGAATACAATACATCGTATACTGTACGAGAAAGGTACTAATGGAAAGAGTAACTATACTAATAGTACCTTTAAAAAACCATTTTTTGAAGAAAGATCGGTCGTTGTGGTGTTGTATGGTTTTTATCTTTTTCGTTTTGAGGTGAAGTAAAACTTCTTTTGTAATCAAGTCTAAGAAATAGAAAAGCAAAATAAAATACAAGCTCCAATCCCACAAGAAATAACCTAATAAGGGGATTATTCCATCACCTAAGATTTGAATAACTTTAGGGTTTAACTTCATTGTGCTTTTTTAATTAATTCTTTAGATAGTTCAAAGTTTGGATCGAAAGTTAATGCTTTTCTAAAAGCTTGTTGTGCCTTTGGTTTATCTCCTTTTTCTAGGTAACAAATACCTAAATTATGCCATGCTTCTACATAATTTGGAGTAGTTTGTATGGTGTTGCTGTAAAAGTACATCGCACTATCTAAATCATTTTCTTTCCATTGTTTGATATAACCAAGTTGGAAAAGTGCTTGTGAGTAGGTTGTGTCCAAACGAATCATTTTTCTGTAAGTTGATTTTGCCTCCTCTATGTTATTGTTCACCTGATTTGCGAATGCGTACGCATATAAAACGTCGTTATTATTTGGCTTGAGTTTAGCAGCTGTTGTATAATATTCAATACATATTTCGTTATTTTCAGACTGATAAATTGACCCTAACATTAAGTAAGCTTCAAAAAAATCAGGGTCTTGTTGAATTGCTGTTTCATAAGATGATTTTGCAAGCTCCATGTTTTGTAAATGAAGGTAATTTGTACCTTTAAGTACATAAGCATCTCTCAATTTCGGGTTTATTTTAAGAGCTTTATTGATGTTTATAAATGAATTCTCAAAATCTAATTGTTGGCTATAAGTTGTTGCTAAACTAATTAAAGCATCGGTATTAGTAGAATCTTTTGAAAGAATATACTTGAAATGTCTTTGTGCATTCATTACATCTTTAACACTTCTATCTGGCTGGTTATTAATTACATTTGCATAAAGTAATCGAGCATTCATGTTATTACTATCCAATCTAAATGCTTTGGCTCCATCATCCAAGGCTTTTTCAAATTGATATTCTTTTAGCATCTTATTTCCATGTTCTAATAATAAAGGGATACTGTCTGGAAATAAAACTACCAAGCTATCTAAATCTGTAACGACAGTTTTCTTGTTTGACTCATTATTGTTGTTACAGCTAATGAAGCTAACTAAAATAGAAATAACTAAGGTGAAATGTAAAAATCTAAAATTCATAGAATCGTTTTATAGATAATGATTTATATTAGAAACAAAGTTATAGTATTTCTACTGAAAAGCGATATCTTTGTATAGATTACTTATTAATCGGTTACAATTAAGTTTTGAGTTATGAATAAAAAAGTCATTTTAGTAGTCTTTCTTCTTTTATGCATTGTTGATGTTGAAGTATTTGCTCAAGGTTGCTCACAATGTAAATTGGTTTCTGAACAAGCAACAGAATTAGACGAAGCATCGTTTGGAACTAATATTAACTACGGGATTCTTTATTTAATGATTATTCCTTACTTGCTTTTAATGTTCTTGTTTAGAAATAAAATTAAAGGTTTGTTTTTAAGCTTAACGAAGAATTTAAGGAAATAATTTTTTTCGTTGAGATAATTGATAACCGAAGCACTTTAGGGCCTAAGCAATTAGATGTAGAAAACAAGAAAAAACGAAGTAAAGCTGAATCCCTGTTTGAACCCATCTGTCAACAATCCAAGAATTGGTTGTTGGTAACAGCGTTTGTGACCGCGCAAGCAGCACCGAAGGTAGTTTGGATGAAGCTACAAAGTGTTTCGTAGTTTTCAAGTTTTATTGGTTCAGCCTTGACTTTTTGTTTCTTTTGGGTCAAGCCAAAAAATAAGATAAATTAACTTTAAAATAGCATTTTTAATTCGTCAAATAAACCCGATGTACCCTTTTTGAAAAGTTGGTCATCACTTCATAAGGAATAGTATCCATTTTTTTGCTAAATTCTTCCATGGACTGGTTTTCTCCTATAATTTCAACACTTTCCCCAACTTTACAGTCTAGTGCTGTAATATCAACCATGATCATATCCATACACACTTTTCCAACTACAGGGCAAAACTGCTCTTTTATATACACTCCTCCTAGTCCATTACTTAGAGATCTTCTGAATCCATCGGCATAACCAACAGGAACAATAGCAATAGTCATTTTTTGTGAAGCTATGAAACTTCTACTGTAACCAACACTATCTCCAGGATTAATATTTTTAATCTGTGAAATACTGCTTTTCCATTTAACAGCTGGAATTAATTGTTTTTTTATTTCTGGATGAGAAGCAAATCCATAAACCCCAATTCCGAGCCTTACCATGTCGTATTGATATTCTTTATATTCTGCCGATGCTTCTGAATTTAACAAATGCTTCTCAATTGGGTAATTGATTTGAGAACAAATTTGATTAACAGCTTCATCAAATTGTTGAATCTGATAATTCGTAAAGTCAGACGATTTTATGTTGTCTGCATCTGCGAGGTGTGAAAAAACAGATTTAATTTTTATTTCTGGTTGCGCTTTAATGGTTTCAATTACTTTCCCAATTTCGGTTAATTCAAAACCAAGTCGGTTCATCCCTGTATTTATTTTTAGGTGAATTGGGTAATTTGTTTTACCAACATTAATTAAAGCTTTGATAAA
>Ga0228634_1000408_pt1 | contig 33044 bp, 30 predicted proteins | sample 42DmetaG_FD_190063 | JGI IMG/M metagenome (GOLD analysis project Ga0228634, IMG submission 190063) | Seawater microbial communities from Monterey Bay, California, United States - 42D | ecosystem: Environmental > Aquatic > Marine > Coastal | place: USA: California | collected 2016-09-27 | reverse complement strand
AACAGCCTTAAAAGTTTAGCTCTCCTCAATGTTACTCCTAGTGCAATTGGGCAGCACAGAGACGCTAGGCTTGCCTCAGGTGTATCACCATCAACTGTCCGTAAAGACTTAGCCTTTCTGCATAAGTTATTTGAAGTGGTAATAAAAGACTGGCATATCAACTTACCCCAAGGCAATCCCGTAGCATTAGTTTCAAGACCACAAGATACGAAACCAACAGCCAGAACAAGACGGTTAGATAATGACGAACTTGATAGTCTAATTGATGCTTTGAGCGATACTATATTAGTGAAAAATTTTGTATTATTTGCTATCGAAACAGCAATGAGACGCAGTGAAATAACAAACATCCAGTCTGAACATATTAGTTTTGTGGCTAGAACATTACATATTCCAAAAACTAAGACTGGTATACCTAGAACAATACCTCTGTCGACTAAAGCTATTTCAATACTAAAACATGTTGGTCAATTTGATATTAAACCAGATAGTGTTAGTCAAGCCTTTAATCGTGCTTGTAAAAGAGCAAAGATAGAAGATTTAAGACTACATGACCTAAGACACGAAGCTACCAGCAGATTATTTGAGAAGGGTTTTACACCAATGCAAGTTGCTTCCATTACAGGACACAAAGACTTAAAAATGCTTCAAAGATATACTCACCTCAGAGCAGAGGATTTAGCTAAAAAACTAGGTTGATATGATAATGAGCTTAGTTATACTCGGGGATATGACCAAGCCAAGTCATTCTTTTATTGAGTTAGTTGATATTAATGAGATACACGAGCTTTCAAAAACTACTAGAACTCTAGACACTGGATGTGAGTGTTCAGATAGGTGCTTAGTTGAGTTAATAATTAACTAGTAATTACAAAATATACAATTAAATAACATTAAATACTCTAGACTTGAGATGATCTAAAACACTACTTACATTGAATTATATTATCTTACATCATCACCTTTATTACAGAATATAACTAACAAGTGTGTGTATCTATTATGCTCCCAATATAGGAGCTATCATTAGTGGAGATATAGCTACTAATGATGGTATAAATCTATAGTTATAGAGTTAGTATTATAGTGTTATGGGTATAGGGGGACGTTAAGAGCTATGTGTTATTCACCTAATTTAACACTAATAGAAAACCTCAAGATACAGAGCTATTCCGAGCACCCAGAGGTACTAGCTGCTGCAGATATTCTGGTAGATAGCTACTACAAGGGCAAAGATAGGCAGAGAAATAAGAAAGAATTTATTAGAGATGCTAGAAAGCTCATAGCCTCATTATGGCTTCATCAGCAAGCTGTTTTTAGGTTTACGACTAAAAAGACTTATTTTGAAGGTGGTAAACAAAGCAAGCGAAAGCAAGTCTGGATGACTTCACGAGTCCTTAAATTATTTAATACCGCCAGAGACATTGGCTGGATAGTGTTACACAGAAAAGGCATAGCTCCACAGCTATCAAATTCTGGGAAAGGCTTTAATAGCGTATACAGAACTACTGAACACTTCTATAACCTACTGACCCACCTCAAACACGAGGATATCCTACCTGATACGCATGCCCCAAGAGTAGAACTCAAAAGTGATGAGGATATTCTGCAAACCCTTCCAAACAGCTTCGTTCAATCAGATGACTATCAACAGACAGTGGATGTTTTAGAAAAACATTTCGAGGTATTAAAAGACTCAAGTATTCTCAAAGGATCAGGAGAGCCTGTTCCATTATCTCACCTTTACTTTGTTCGCAAGTTTAAACCCGACATGTCAAAAGGTGGACGCATATACGCTCAATTTCAAAACTACCCCAAGAAAGAGCGGCTGGGTTTAACTATAAATAATCATGCCGTTTGCTCACTGGATATCAGCCAACTTCACCCGCAGCTACTACTCAGGCTTTTTCATAAGCGTGACTGTGAAGACATAGGACTATTTGCTTATGCAAGGGGTGATGATATTTACACTATGCTTGATTACCCTGGCATTCCAAGAGCTGTTCACAAGAAACTAATAAATACCCTGTTTAATGCTAAAAGTTTAGATAGTGCCATTAGAGCATTAATGAGCACACATCACTGGCAGTGCGAGGAAACAGGTAAATGGAAATCTGAAACCTATAGAGGAAAACGTAGACGGAAAGGTCAACCTGTGCTGGAAAACCCTTCAAAAGAAACAGCACATGCATACATAGACAGCTTCAAACAAAACCACCCTCTTCTAGCACTAGCATTGTGTTCAGGGCTAGGGTCTCACCTTCAGGCAGCCGATGGCAGAATGATGTTGACAGTACTTCGCTATCACAACAATGTAGCCTTACCTGTCATCCCTATCCACGATGAAATCATTGTGCCTGAAACAAAAGCAACGATGGAATTTGCAGAGATTGCACTTAAGGATGCGTTTAGAGAGACCTTCGGGGCTGAGGGTAGTTTTGGTTCAATCTATGCCAAATGGTCATTAGGGGAAGGAAGAGAAGATAAAACAGTTGAAATTAAGCTGGGTGAATAGCCAAACAGCACCATGTTTGGCTCAAGTGATTATTTTGTTATTATTGGGCTACCAGTTTGGAGTGCTATCCCATGAAAAATATTATCGTCACTGCATTATTCCTTCTTCTTAGTACCAATGCTTTCGCTTGTTACAATGAGAGCCTGAGTGGTAAGGATAATTTTGACAGTCATTCAGTCCAAGCCAGAATGGGAGATGCCGAATCTCAGTTTATGCTTGGTCTGATATATGCTCAGGGGTGCGGTGTAAAACAAAGCTATCACGATGCCATTGAATGGTATTCAAAAGCCGCTGTGCAAGGTTCTACCAAAGCACAAAACAATATTGGTGTTATCCACTACAGAAAAGCTCAGGGTGATATTGGCTTTCTCTACTTCACAAGTGAGCAGGGTAATCAAAATATAATAAAAGCCCACAAGTGGTTCAGTATCGCAGCTGCAAATGGTGATGAAGGTGCATTGATGAGCACTAGACACCTAGCGGAAAGAATGACTGCGTCCCAAATAGAAAAAGCACAAGATATGGCTCGTGAGTGGATGGCTAAACATCAATAGAGACTGACTTGGTAGTGCCTTTAATTCTTGGTGTAAGGAGGCTGTTAGCCTATGAAGAGGCATATTTTCACAATCTTATGCCTTAAGTTATCATATGACCATGGAATTTCTAGAGTACCGCGACACTGTAAGAAAAATAAAAATAGGTAAGCAATTACCAGATTCAACATATATTCACAAAAGCGCCTTTAGTGCTCTTCCTAAAAGCCTTACCAAGCTAACTTTAGATATTAGTAATCAATTCAAAATTAAAGACTCTAGTTGGAATATCATTAAGTTTTACAAAAAAGACTTTAAAATTGCTTTTTTGAATTACCCAACCTTCAAGAGTGAAAGTTACCCAACTTTAAATTTGAGTCAAATAGTAGACCTACATAAAGAATTATCAAGAAGCTCTGATTACTCAAAATCTACTAACCCTCCCATCCTTCACCGAAAAGAAACATTTGTATCAGCAACATATCCGTTAAGAACACTTTTCGAAGAAATTACCGCTGAAGGAGAGGCTCTTGGTTTATATGACAAAACTAGTCGAATAGGATTCAGGGAGAACTGGGAAAAACTTATACGTTCAAAAGGCCACTATCTTGATGATGAAGGGCGCCTAAAGCCATTAACAGATAGGCCAAACCCAAAGCCTGAAAATACAACTTTCTTAGGCAATATAGAACGTCACAAAACAGCTATAGATAGAAATCAGTTATCACAACCAATGCAAGCGTTGGCTAGGCACGATTATTTAAACGGTGAATATAGTATTCTAGACTACGGTTGCGGCAAAGGTGATGATGTTAGAGAATTAGAGGCCCATGGTATTAATGTGACTGGGTGGGATCCTGCGCACCGTCCTGATGAAAAACTGACAGTTCACGATATTGTAAATCTTGGATTTGTACTCAATGTTATCGAAGAAAGAGAAGAACGAACAGAAACGCTTATTAGCTCTTGGAGACATACAAATAAATTATTAATCGTATCTGTCATGGTCGCTGGTGAAAGTGTTATCAGTAAATTCAGACCATACAAAGACGGCATTATTACAAGTAGAAATACATTCCAAAAGTATTATTCTCAAGGAGAGATACGCTATTACATAGAATCTTCTCTAGAAGAATCAGCAATAGCTGTGGGTCAAGGTAGCTTTCTTGTATTTAAAGATAAGCTTGAAGAGCAACTCTTTCTTGCAGAACGTCAACACATCAAGCGGGGTTGGAAACAGAAGACACAACGTCAGCTCTCGCTTAAAGTTAAGGCTGTCAAAGAAGAGATTATTGATAAGCACCTTGAGCTGTTTACTGACTATTGGAATACAACTCTAGATCTAGGACGAATTCCTGCAAACAGCGAGTTTGACTTTTCACATCAAATTCGACGAATTTGTGGCTCACATAACAAAGCTCATCATGCCTTACTTAAATACTTCGGCGAAGAAGTATTCGCTGAGTCTCAGGCTAAGCGTAAAGAAGATCTTATCGTGTACTTTGCCCTCAGTATGTTTGAAAAACGTAGAGCCCAAAGCAATATGCCAGAAAGCCTAAAGCGGGACATAAAAGCATTTTTTTCTTCTTACAACGATGCTCTAGAAGCAGCTCGCGAAATTTTATTCTCCGTTGGAAGCCCCGTCACAATATATAATGCATGTGAAGATGCATGCTCAATACTAGGCTGTGGCTACTTAGAAGATAATCAAAGTTTCACATTCCATAAAGACTACTTAGGTGATCTTCCTGCAGTACTACGCATCTATGTAGGGTGTGCAACCCAACTATATGGCGATATAGAAGACTTTCAACTGATTAAGGCTCACATAAGATCCGGCAAAGTAAGTCTTATGCGATATGATGATTGGAATAAAGATGAGCCCCTGCTTATCGAGCGTTTAAAAATAAAACTGCGTGAGCTTGACATAAACTTTTATGATTATGGAGAGAAATTCAGTCCTCCAGCTCTATCAAATAAGGCTCTTTATGAATAAACTGAAATCATACCAAACTTTCAATATGGTTCTTAATGCCGCTTACCAGTAAAGTAAACCTCTGCTGCAAAATTGTCTTATAGTCTTTGTCTGCTAATACCTTAGTAAACATTTCATTGCTTGGAAGATAATTAGTTGCACCAGCCATGTCATGTATAACATTCACATAATCTGCCGGTGATGTGGCACGCAAGTTCCGATTTGCTGACTTTGAAATATATGACAAGTTCAAAGATGAGTTCATTATAGAACCTGTATCCTCCCTCAAGCTCTTAGTTGACTCACCTATCGATGCAGCTTCCGCTAATGGGATAATATGATGAGTTTCAACCTCTGGTTCCCGCCCTCGAAATAGACCAAGCAGGAAGCTTTACAGACTCTGAACCCGGAATGGGCATAACAAAGTCTAAAGAGTTTCTACTTCTCTATATTCTGTATTGTTATTTACCTTCCCTAATATCTGTAACATCGAACAGCAATTGTATGTTTAAAACTTATTAATTCATATACTTTAAAATATCTAACCCAAGATAAGAGGCACTTAACAAACTCTTTTACGTCTTTTCGGTAAGGCTTAGGATCAGTAACTATTGCATCATGAAGTCTTTTCGAAATGTAACCAAACGTAATAATCTCTTTATTACTATCATTAATTATGTGGTCAAGCCACTTCATCATCTTTGTTTGTTTAATTAATTTTAAACTTGGCTTATTTGAAGCAAACATTAAACGATCATGCTCAATTTCCAGACTATTCATGTCTGAAAAGAATTCATTTGGCGAGCTGTGAAAACATTCATCTATCCATAATTTATCGACTAAGGGTGAAATACAGGTTTCAATATCAGCTGGCCAACTTACTGATTCTCTCTCTTTTGATTTATCTGGGCTTTCAAGGTATCTTTTCATCTCGATGTACATTGGCATTGTCAATTTATAACTATTCGTTACATATTTTTTTATTTTGTCAGCTTCATCCTTTGATGCTAATACTTGTATACCTAATTCATTATTGCCAAACCCAAACAAATGAGTGCCACGAGATGTAAAATTTGCACTCCCTAAAAACAACATTTCAGCATCAACAAGAACAGATTTAGCATGTAAATCTTGATCTATATAGAACCCCCATTTCTCACTCCTTGCTAATTCATAAGCTTGAATATCTGAAGCTCCAAAAAGTAGGTCTTGCAATGTCCACCGCGTCACAATATTTACTATGACATTTTTAGGAATTATTTCTTTGGCCCAAACTAGTATTTCTGAACGTAGATAAGCCGAAACAATTAATACTTCTTTCTTACAATTTTTTAGTGATCTTTCTAGTGCTTCTACATACTCTCTATTTTGCAATAGAGATCGTTCATTCATGCCTCTGTGCTCAATTTTTGTAGGAAACGTCTCAAGTGTGTACCCCAAGTAGCGTTTATATCTTCAATATCCTCAATCCGGTTATACAGCTCATCTTGCATTCGAGCATAAGCCATCAACATCAGGTCGAGGGCATCTAGGTATTTATGTTCTTTTTGCTCAACTAAGGGCTCATAAAGTTCAGCGAAAAATGGATGTTTCCTATTAATAACTAAATTACATGTAGAGCCTGTTACCTCAACAGAAAAGAATTGATTCCCTGGCCACGAACTGAAAGTCTTATCTACCATTAGATGTATCTTATCTTCAGCAACATCTATCGCCTCGTCCTCAGTTAATGTTTCATCCCCATCGATTAATGCCCTTGTCCACTCATCAGCTTTTTCTTTATCAGTTTTCTTTTTACCTTCATTTGAAGAACGTGTAGACACTTTACTCGCCTCAAGTTCTTTATTAGCAATTTTTGATGACTTGCTTAATTTTGCCCTTTCTTCTGCAGTTTCACCACGTGAACCTTTACCCCGACTTTTAATAACATCTTCCAATGTTTTTAAATTATGACTTATCACTCTTGACAGCTGTTCTCTTAAAAATAATTTACTGTCATCTTGCAACATGTGCTCCCAATCTTCTGGATGGTCATTCTTAAATTCTTTTAAATCTAGGTAATGTATACCTCTAACAGCTTGTTTGTTATTAGTTACTCCAAATATTTCATCTAAAACAGGTTCAAACCGTATCTCACAACCCCACCAGCGATGTCTCTCCTCTTGAGGATTAAAATAACCAAAAGTACCAAAGTCAATTTCTCTACCAGCCCTTACAAATGAAATCCCTGTATTGTGCCTATAATGCTGGCCTGTTGGTGAATTACCACCTAAAGATTGTGTATGTGGTAATGCCACGCTTAATCTAATTTCAATCTCTGATGTATCGCCATTGTCACTAAATGGTATCGCAACCCTTATGATGTCCCCATGCAATTCATTAGACGGCACATTTTCAAACTCAGGTGTACTGCTCGGTGTCATCAAATACAACGGATCATTAGGCCTGAGTTCAATCACATCATTTTCTGATGTATTAATAAGTTTAATAGAGCGACGTCGACCATACGTGTCATCTGTGTCAAGAAAATGTCGATATGATCGACATAATTCTGTATCGATTCTTTTAAATAATGTTCTCGCACGAGAAATATCTAATCGGTCACAACGTTTCCATAAAATAATAGTACCGCTGTCCTTGACCCCACCTTCGACCTTTCCAATTAGTTCAGAAGGCATCGATACCTTCTCTACACTATTTACATAATGCTGTGCTTCACTTTTCACTTCATCGACATCTAAGTAGGTAAAGTGACAATGACCATCACGCCATGAATATACTTCCACCCTTTTACACTGACTGACAGAAGCATTTGGTAATCCAATACCAAATCGTCCAATTCCACCTCTGGATGCCAACCGTGTTCCATTTCCAAACTGCAGACATATGTTCAAGACATCTTCAGTCATGCCTATACCATCGTCATAGACCATAATTTCGGATATTTTCGTCAGCATACGCTTGCGACTTTGCACTTCATTTTCAAAAGTTATAATCTGAATGTTGTCTGCGTTAGCTTCAATAGAGTTATCAATCAACTCTGCCAGTGCACTCGCAGTACTCTTGTACCCTGAATCACGAAATGTTTCGATTGCAGTACTTGCAGGTATTATTGCGTTATTTGTCATTATTGATTCCATGCTGAATTGAAGTAATTAAAAGCCTGGTGCTCATTTGGAAATCCAAGTAGATTGTCTTGCAGGTCTACTAGATCACATTCTGGATTCCCACCTACTTTCGGCCCACGAATGCCACGACCAATCATTTGAGAATAGAGTACTAGTGATCCGGTCGGACGTGTAATGATAATGGCATTAGTATTCGGCGCATCAAAACCCGTAGTAAGTACACCATAATTAACTAGTACACTAATTTCATTATTTTTATACCTCTCAATAGACTCCGCCCGATCTGCTGGAGGTGTATTACCATCTATACATTTTGCAGAAATATCCTTTAAATTTAATAACTCTGTTATCAAGTGTGCATGTTCTACTGATAGTGCAAATAATATTATTTGTTTTTTCCTTATGCGTAATGAAGCAACCTCACTCAAAATGAGGGCATTTCTCTCATCATTATGAGCCAACTTTTTTAAAATACTTGTGGGTACTTCTAAAAAACTTGCTACAAACTGACGCTCTTTCTCACTGAGTTCTAGCTCTACATTAGTTGTCACTTTTTTTCTGTTTATAATGGATAAAAAGCCTTTATCCTGAAGAAAACCAATTGCATTATCTATAGCCTCTCCTGACTCATTTGTTATCGTTATTTTGTTTCTATTGAAAAACTCAGCTAACTCATCTGTTTCAGTGGAAGATAAGCCCTCGCCTATATCTTCTCTTGTTCGGCCAGGAGTAGCCGTCAAACCAATTAGTTTCGTTAAGTTTTTATTTAATAAATATGATATGCATACCTTATATGTTGGAGCAATCGCTTTATGAGCTTCGTCTACAATAATAAAACCACATGTTCTTTTGAGATTGTTAATAGCCTGAAAGTTAGTATTTTCATTACTACTAATCATAGAATATAGCTTTTGAAAACTAGCGACGATAAAACTATTTCCTTCTAAAAAATCTGGGACATCGTGATTTGACCAAAACCGATATATATTTATTTCTTGATCGCCACGAATTCCCCATAATTTAGAAAATGTTTCGACTGCCTGTTCACATAGTTCTTCGGAATGAGCTAACCAAACGATATTAGTGCTTCTATCTGAATATGCTTTCCAATAGTCAATTATTGCCTCGATGCTTGTCCGTGTTTTCCCTGCCCCAGTTGGCATATGAACAAGGAGCCTATTCTCGCGATTTATCAGCATTCTAGTGACTTCGTCTTTTACCCTTCTTTGGTGAGGAAATAAATACGTCTGAGGTGCGACCGATATTTTGGATGCTGGCTTTTCATATAGCGGAGGCAAGTAGTCATCTTCGAGTTCTAGAACCTCAAGAAAACGTAGTGAAGCTTTTTGCTTCCTTCCCCAGCTTAACTTTGTAAGTTTTTCTAATTCTTCAGTGGATAACTTTCGGTAAGGTTCATCAACACCATCTAGAATGTATCCCCTTTCTTGATCTGTGAGTTTCGTTAATATTGCAATTCGAATGTTTTTTTTCGTTAATATTTGCTTTCCAAATTTAATAAAAAGTAAATTTACAAGTTTTACTTCATTAACGCCATCCTGCAGGATATTGGTTATAGCATCGACATTATCACTACCATATAAATCTATTAAATTTGGCGTACCCAGTTGTTTTAACAGTGTTTTTATTTTGTTCATTTTGGATCCGTTCGATATTCTTTCACGTTAAAACACTAAGCTTACAGAAAGATAAAATAGCTAAGTAGAACTTAGTAATCGACGTTATGGGCATATAAGGGGCTACATGGAATTTCATATCAAGACAATCCATAAAAATCCTCCATAAGTTAATGGTTTTAGCACACACCATATGTAAACTTAAACTAAGAATAGCAAATTACTCAAAGTTGATGAATATATTTTAACGGGCGAGGCTTTTATTTAATTTATTTCAAGTGTTAGATTACAAAATATTACTTTATTAGATTTAAAAATAGATTTAGTATGCTTACTGGATCATCTCTCCAGAAACGCAGGGTAGCAATGAAAGCTAAATTTACAGGTCATGATACTTTCCCTTTAAGATATGGGTGGCTATATAAAGCTGTTAACTATCTGAATCATAGTAGAAAACTTCAGACATCGAACGAAGAGAAAACACGTGCAGCTATAGTAGAGCTTGGTGTCGGTAAAAACATGGTGAATGCTATCCGCTATTGGGCAGAAGCAAGTTCCATCATCAATACTATTTATACAAATAATGTTATTGACCATACTGTATCCGATACAGGGAAATATTTATTTGGAAGTGATTTAACTCTTGGCAAAGACCCTTATTTAGAGCAAATAGGCTCTATCTGGTTGGTTCATTTCTCGTTGAACTTTAATTTTGATCACCTAACTTCTTATCGGTATTTCTTTAATTACTCGAATGTTCAGCACTTTGAGAAGTCAAAGTTACTTGCAGATTGCAGTGATGACGCAAAGAAGTTAGTAACAAATGATATAGGTAACGAAAATACGCTCAAAAAGGATATCGATTGTTTTTTGAATACTTACTGTAAAAAATTTAAAAGCTCCGCTTCTAAAAAGACATTACAAATTAATGAAGATCACTTTACTTCTCCTTTATCCGAATTAAACCTCATTCACGATAATGGAGGCGGCTTTTATATTAGTGATTTAGCTGAGCGCCCTGGCCTCCCTATCGAAATATTCATTTATGGGTTAGTCAAGTTTGCTGAACTTGAGACCGTAGATTCAAAAATAAATACTGTAGACTTTGATTCACTTTTAACTAAACCCTGCTCTCCTGGTCGTATATTTAGACTATCTGAAAGCGGCTTAGGACAAAAACTCGATGAAGCTCAAACTTTCTCAAAGGGGACAGTAAGCTGGATTGACTCATTGGGCTTAAGACAAATTAGAATTAAACAGAATGCTTCTGACTCCCCCACTTCATTTTTAGATTCATATTATGGTGGTATTTAAATGGATCTTCAGCCTATCAGCATTACTCAACATTATAAAAGCTCGGCTAGAATCGATAGCAAACAATCTAATTATCAGCCTTTGATTGATGATTTCATTCTTCATGGTACGGCTCTCAATGTTCTTGACACACTCAGCCAAGACTTTTCTGGTAGCCAACAAAGAGCCTATACATTAACCGGACCGTATGGCTCAGGTAAATCAACACTAGCCCTATACCTATCTAGCCTCTTATCGAGCAAGAAAAAAGAACGTGAGTACGCAAGCGCTAAACTATATGCAACTGACACGCGTTTAGATGATTTTTCAAGCCGCTTTAAGGTCAAGAATGGGTGGAGTGTAGTCAAACATGTTTGCGGATTAGAATCACCGGCTAATGCTATTTTAGCTAGTATTTATACTTCACTTGCTACCGATTTTGATTTTGACAAGGTGAATAGTTTTGATGATGAGCAGTGTCTCAAAGAAATTGAGGCTGCGCTGTCACCAAAAAACAAACGAATGGATGGCATTTTATTACTTCTTGATGAGATGGGTAAGGCCTTAGATTTTCAATCTCGATCCAATAAAGATCTTCATTTATTCCAATCATTAGCTGATATTGCACAACAAGCAAGTCGCCCTGTCATATTGATGGGTTTTTTGCACCAATCTTTTTCTGATTATGCAAAAAGCAAAGATGCAAAAACTCAACAGGAATGGGCGAAAGTTCAAGGTCGGTATCGCGATATAAGCTTTAACCCCTCTATTGATGAATCACTTGTACTAGTTGGTGACTCAATAACAAAACAAGATGCTATTACAAAAAAACTAGAATCTAAATATAAAAATTTAATCCGTCATGTACTTCACTCTTTTGAAGAGCAGAGTAGAAATGAAGCTGCATTAACTAAAACCCTACCTCTCGACCCTCTAGTGAGCATGTTACTCGGGCCTATTTCAAGGCGACGATTCTCCCAAAATGAAAGAAGCCTATTTGGTTTTTTAGCTTCACATGAAAAGCTTGGATTCAGAGAATTTTTAACTGAAAACTACATTCAAGAAAACTCTAGTTTTGAGCTCTACCACCCAGAAAAACTCTGGGATTACTTACACCATAACCTGCATCACCTGATTGTCACATCACCCGACAGCAAAGCGTGGCTAGAAGGCTGTGATGCAATCTACCGTGCAAGTCAGAAGGGCTCTGTCTTACATGTCTCAATCACAAAAGTCATTGCATTATTGACAATTTTTGGGTTTCACCACCAACTGCATGCTAAAAAAGATTTTATTAACTCTTATTTTTTTGCACGAGGCTTCAAAGAAGAGGAAATACAAGAGGCTATTGATGAGCTAGAAAACTGGACGGTCGTTATATACCGACAAAAACATGATGCTCTTTTCGTTTTTCAGGGCAGTGATATTGATATTAACAGTATGGTCCTTGAACGTATCGAATCTATCAGCGAAGGGGTTGATTGGACTAGTGTTTGTGATATACCTCAAAATGTCTTGGCCACTGCACATTACCATAAGTTTGGTACAATGCGATGGGCAACAACTCGGCTTATCTCTGAAGAAGATGACGTCCTATTTTCATCCTTAGACACCCCACCAATCACAGGAGAGACTTTTCTTTACTTCATTCTTCCTGCAACCCAAACTATTGCCAAAAAACTAGCCTCTAAAGCGTTCCCATTTGCTGCTGTAGGGAAAATATCATCGTTAGATACGCTAAGAAGTGTTGCTATTGAGCTAATTGCACTTACTCAAGTATCTAAGCAAGAAGAAAAAATTAATCATGACTTAATTGCGAAGAATGAATTGGCTAATAGAATTCAACTAGCTAAACAAAATATTGAAAATGAATTAAATTTAGCATTTAGAAATGCAAGTTGGTCTTATCAGGACAAAACTATCGCTTCTCAACCGTTATCGATTACTGCCTCCCAGATAGCAAATAAAATATTTCATGCCTCTCCTAGTGTTATTAATGAGCTTGTCAATAGATCGAAACCTTCTGGCAGTGCTAACTCTGCTCTGCGCAAATTAATGAATGTCATGCTGGAAAATGGAGATAAGGAAGATTTAGGCTTCAATCAGGAGAAATTTCCCCCTGAAAAAGGGCTTTATTTGTCTTGCTTGAAAAGCAAAGGTTGGCATTACGAAACCGACGAAGGGTTTACCTTCCCCAATCAATGGAGCAAGGAGGCAATTAAAGCGAACCCTAAAATGCATGTTTTAAGAGAGGACGGGGTTCAATTTATCAAACGAAGTCAAAACATGGTCACACTCGATGAGCTCTACAGCCATTGGATGAAGCCCCCTTTTGGTTTAACAGCTGGGCTATGCCGAATTTTTGGGCTGGCATTATTAAAATCTCTCGAAGGGCAAGTTGCATTTTACGATTTGGACTCGACAAAACAGTTCATTTTTATTCCTGAGTTAGACGAAGAGTTAATTACTAAGATTTATAAACACCCTAAAGAGGCAGGCGTAAGGTATTTTGAAATAACTGAAATACAAACTCACCTCTTAAGTTCATTAGCAAAAGCTACCATCGGGAGTGACAGTAAAACCGATGTAATTTTAGCGATAGCTCAGCACATTGTTAAAATTGTTCATACCTTGCCAGCCTGGGTGAAAAAAACTAGCGGTGAAAGTTTTTCTCATACAGATAGCCATAATGGATTAACTAAAGAAGCAAGAGCTTTCAGAAATAAGGTGTTATCGGCAAACGATCCCTACCAACTCATACTCAATGATTTGCCCAATATTTTCCAACTCAAGAAAGATGATGCTGATTTAGATAGCAAGTTGAGTCATCACCTACAAACAGCCATAGAAGACTTATCGGCACAACATGATGCTCTTTTACGTGGTTTCAAACTAATAATTGAGACTGGCTTATCAACAAAACTGGATAACAATGATTTCAAAGATGACTTATTGAACCGATGTAAAATAGTCAAAGAAAATGCCCAAAGGCCGTCAGTGCAGGAGTTAGCTTCTCGATTGATAAATTACATCAATGAAAAAAAAGAATTTGAACACATTATCAGTCTAGCCGTAGGTACATCAGAAAAGAATTGGACAGACAAACATTTAATGAGTGGAATGGATGAACTGCTAACACTTTGTACTCAATTTAGACGTATTGAATCTTTTAGTAACATTAAAGGTCAGAGGATTGAATCAAAACCTCTTGCTTTAATCACAAGTGATAAATCGGGCAATTACCATGAGTACAGTGGTTTCATCAAGTTTAGCTTAGAAAATGATAGTGAAGTCATCAGCGCTTTAGATAGTGTAAAATCGACTCTAGATTACTTACCTAAAGAAAAACAACTTGCAACACTCACACACTTGCTCTCTAAACTGATGGAGCAATCAGGGGAAAAGTCTACAGATGTCTAAAAAAATAAAGCATGTCTTAGGTCTGTCGGGAGGTAAGGATAGTAGTGCTCTAGCATTGTATGTAAAAGAAACTCGCCCTGAAATCGATATGGAATATTTTTTTACAGATACTGGCTATGAATTACCTGAAACTAATGAATTTGTTGACCAACTGGAAGAAAAACTTGGGCAAGAGATCCACCGATTAAACCACCGCTCTCTTAATCATATTGAAGGCAGAGGCGAAAAAGACTTTGCTCACCTATTGAAAGAACATGGCAATTATCTCCCTTCACAGCGTGACCGCTGGTGCACTATTCAAATGAAATTAAAACCTTTTGAACGATGGGTCGATGAATTCATCAAAGAGGGTTTTAAAATTCTGAACTACGTGGGTATAAGAGCTGACGAGCCAAACCGAACTGGATTTATGACTATCGATAAACCAATAGAGTCAGTTTTTCCCTTCCGAGAGGATGGCATTGTCAAAAGTGATATTGTAAATATTCTCCAGCGTAACGGTTTAGAGCTACCCAAATATTATGAATGGCGCTCTCGTTCTGGCTGCACTTTTTGTTTTTATCAGAAAAAAATAGAATGGATCAGGTTAATGGAAAAACATCCTGATTTATTCGAAGAAGCCAAAACGTTTGAAAAAGGTGAAGGTAATTCTGTGGTGGGTGAAAAGTTTTACTGGATGGGACAGGGCCAACCATTAGAAACCCTCGAAGATCCCGAAGTTCAAAAATATATTGTTCAAAGCCACGAAAAATCGGTGGAACGCTTCAAACGCAAAAAACGAAGAAATGCCTTACTAGATAATTCAGAAGGTTTTTGTGAATTCACCGATCTCGATGAGATATATGATGATGTAGAGGGTGGTGGTGCTTGTGTAACTTGCTACAAGTAATACTTACTATGCTGTATTTATTATTCTAAAGAATAACGATGTATTTTATGAACTAGATATAAAATGTTTTCTTTTGAAATGTCGAGAGGAAAACTAATTCTCAGTGTCTTATCTGCTTCTTCCCTCGATAATCCAATAGCAGTTAACACGTGAGAAGCCTCAATATCTCTCGATGAACAAGCGGACCCCTGTGCTAGACACAAAGAGCTTTCATTATCTCTGATTAACACCGCTACATCGACTGATGGCAAAGTTAATGATAAGCAACTTGGTAAAGAGTTATCCATTCCATTAGCGATAAACTCTATGCCATTCTTATTTAACTCATCAACAAAAAACTCTTTCAAATTCTGCCTGCTAAACTCTTGGTAGTATTGACTAAAATTTTCTATAGCCGCCCTAAAACCCTCAACTAATGGAGATGCAACAGTACCACCTCTCATCCCTTCCTCTTGACCCGCGCCATGAATAACAGGCATTAATTCCTTATTGCGTAAATCTCTAATGAAGACCGCCCCTATGCCTTTAGGTCCACCGATTTTGTGGGCTGAAAAAGACATAATGTCAATGTTCAGTTCATCGACATCAATTTTTAGCTTTTGAAAGCTTTGAGCTGCATCACTATGAAATAAAATTTGTTTACCTTTACAAATCTCACCTATTTCACCAATAGGGTTTATTGTGCCAAGCTCGTTATTTACATGCATAATTGAAACAAGCGCTGTGTCAAACCTAATAGCTTTTAGCACAGATTCGCTAGTTATTATGCCTTCTCGGTTTGGTTTAACATAGGTAATGTCATAACCAAAAACCTTCAAATGTTCACATATCGCAAAAATACACTTATGTTCAATTTGTGAAGTTACTATGTGCTTTTTATCTGGCTCTAGCCTGCCGCCTAATAACAAACTTTTAATAGCGATATTATTAGATTCTGTTGCACCACTAGTGAAGATTAGCTCGCTTGGATATGCTCCAATTTCATCTGCTATCAATGAACGCACTTCATTGACTTTCTCGCTCACCTCGCACCCTAGAGAATGGCTTGATGAAGAGTTAGCATATAACGTCTCAAAAGCTTGAGCTAGAGCTTGTTTTACCTCAGGTAGTATCGGGTAGGATGAGGCTGTATCAAAATATATCATCGAGTAACTTTCTCAATTTTTAGATGGCGAGTTTGCCTTTTAATGTGCGAGCCTGACTTTGATTGATTTCTCTTTTTGTTTTTTTATTTCTACTGGCTTTATACTTAACGACTTCAAGTTAATAGGTTTCGTTTGTTAACTATTATTAGTAAATTCTGTTTAATATGGGTTCATCATTCAATTAATTGGAATCTTTTCCTTTAAGGCTTCAACAATCTTAACCATCGCCCAAGTGTCAAGTTTACAATATTCCAACAACTGATTCCCGATTTCATCTCTTTTCTCCGCTGAAGATTCGGAAGCCTGAATCCACGCTAATTGTGCATCACTACCGTTTTGCACACTATCAAGATCAGAATAGCTTAATTCAGGCACCAATGTAGGAAGCACCGCTTTAATTGACCATGAGCCATACTGTGACGGATGGTAATACCCATCTCGGATAATCTGTAGTAAGTCAACAAAACGCTGATTCATTTCAGTTAATGATTCCGATAAGTCAGGGCATAGATCGGCTAAATGACGAATAACACCTTTTTCAAAACCTGCGTTATATGCAATCAAAACACCTTCTTTACCTATCTGACTCACTAATGATTCAGCGCATGCTCTTCGAGGGTCGTTCCCGGTCACATCTAAAAACTTAACATGCTCAACCCTTCCATTAGGATAATGAATATGACATGACCATTGAAACGGTACTTGCATGTAGGGCTTGACGCCTTCCCATATAGGCACTGCTAGAGCTATCGTTTCGAAGTCAATATAATAACGTGGCCAGCCCCACTCGTTAATCGATCTCAACTCTGAAACATCTACCTCCTCTTCACCGGTACAGGTTGCTCGCCACACCCGTTGATGATTAGCATTTGTGAGTATTCCCTTTGGTATTTCTCGTACATCGTTATAGCCGGCATCACTTAATACTTTCACTCTTCCTTTATTGATTCTCGGTAATATAGATATAGGGTATTCAGCCACATTGGCTGACTGGCAGGTAGAAATAAACTCACAATCAAAAGGTGAATAACATTGCGACCCCATTTCAATATCAGGGGTATCGTCTTCCAACACACCCATTAATGCCTGTTTTTTATTTCGTATTGAATTGAGAGATTCAAACACTTCGTCGCTAATATCCTGACTACATAATAGGTTTTGGTAATCACTCTTACCCTGATAAACAAATTTATCATTTACGTACATCAAATTTATGGATACTATTTTCAGCCCACATTCTTTCAGGACCCATGCCTGTATGGCTGCATCATTGATATGATGCTCGTTGACAGATGTAGAACCTTTTACCTCTGTCACACTCCAGCCCATGTCTGTACGCTCTAGTAAATCAACACGCACAAGAACATTGTCATAACTGAAAGTTGCCTCGTGGATACGTGTGACAGCATCGTCAACAATTAATCTTTCAGTTTGCGTTATCGCTGCAGATAATCCTTCCTCATGCTTCACCATTACACCAGGGAAAAGCTGACAAGCCATTGCGCCAATAGCATTACCATTAATGATTGATAAGCTAATCTCGTGAGCATCATTTAATAACTCTGGCGAATGGACATTTAAATACAGTGCTTTAGGACACCGTAAGCCAGCCATGAACCGAGATTTTGATAGGTAGTACTCTTTTTGGTAATCCATTTTTTATAACAAACCCTTATCTCAACGAACTGCAGGCATTTCAAAACTTTCATATGACAGGCATACACTAAAATAATCAGGTCGATAAATCTTTAATTTGGCAGTGTGAAAATTTCTTGGGCTGTCGTCATTCGTTGGTGCGCTGTAGAGATTCATTCCTTCCCCACCCATTACGACACGTACATATATTGGAAATATAAAGTTTAGATGCAATCTAATATTCTGATACGTGCTGTGGGCCACGAGCGCATTGTTATATATTTTAATGTTCTGTCTTTTCACAGACCTTGATCCCGCCCTACCACATTAAATGTCGCCGACTCTGTATGAAAGATAAGTGACATAAAGATAGACATATCTCATCAAAAAAATGTCACTAATTCAGTGGAAAAGTGACTCTGATACTAAATTTTTTATGTTCAGGGGAAACGCTCGCGATACAAGATAATGCAGTTACGAATTTTCTACACATTTGATCAATTCTTCGGCAGGTATGCAGAGCTCATAGAGTCTTTCTTCTAAAACATCTCTTTGAGTACCTTCATCATCCCTAATATTTTCGATTATAGGTGAGGTCTGTTTTGTAAACTGTTCAATATCTCTTTGAACGCCGGGGTGCTCGAAACAGTTTTCTTTAAGCAGCAACAAAAAGCATTCGCGATTGCGCGCTTTCCATATCGCAAAATCCTTAGTTAGTTTTGCTTGATAAAAAAAGACTTGTTGATGCTTGATAAGTATGGATAAGAAACTAAGCATATAATGCGTAGCCGAATGGTTTTTGAGCTCCTCGCCTTCCATACCGACTCCAAAAACGCAGTCACAAAACCAACTCTCATCATCAGAAAGGAATTTATACATTAGTAAATATATCGAACAAGAAACCTCATAGACATCATTGTGAGTCCAAAGTAGATGGAAGTTTCCATTGTGTTTTGTAACTAAAAAATCTGGATAATCATCTGCACTATAACCAAGTGGAAAATCGATTGTAAGAATCTCATCACCAAGATGAAGCACCCCCCTCATGTCGAGCTTACACTCGATAAACAGGTGCTCTTCACTCAAGACGACCGTATCAAAAGTCTCAGGAAAAACTTCTGAGAGGTCATAGAAAGCATTCCTCAGCCCGTCGAAATCGAGACCATTTTCCTCACAGAGTGATAAGAGTTCTGTAATATTGAGGTCCCCAGCCTTACTTGATAAAAGTGCATTGAGAACTGAAGGGAACCTATCAAATAATACTGCCAGTTTTTCTTGATATTGATCTTGTTTGGCTTCATATTCCTCGCTTTTAAGGCTCCATGCGATAGTGCGAGTTCTTGGTTGGAGCGACGCGTTTAACAGGTCATCTAGACTTGGTTTTACTGATCCACTCACCTCTATATCAAATTCTCTCATGAAAAAACCCTCTTAATGGTAAGGATAAATGATATACAACATCTGTAAGACAATAGTGTCAAGAGGTGCCTAAATCGTCAATTAATTTTTTTGAATTCCGTATTAAGTTGCTTGTCTCTGTGTAACATCTCAGATTCTTCTGTTCGCATTCCATGCTTTATTCCTCGATGTGACTTTTTGACTCCTGTGGATTTGCCGCCATGAATATAACAGCGACCATTTTTCATCGCGAATTATCGGCATGGCTTACCACTATGCTTTGCCTTTTCTCCAGGTGAATACTGTGGCTGATGGGGTGGTCCGTTCCATTTTTCCCATTAACACTCTCTCACCTCGTACATTACCAACAGAGGCTTGTTCACCAGCTTCAATATTCACATGCTGAACTTTATTTCTATGTTTTTGTAGGGTTTCTACTTGGGGTTTAAATGTATTCATCAGCTTTGTTACACGGTTTGTATTGTTATTAACACCATCAACTGTTTGGTCAACATCCAAAGCTATTTTTGTCATCTCCATTGTAAGGTTATGCGTCCCCAACATCTGAACAGCTAACATACCTTCGAGAGCATTTTGTGGTGCAATATCCAGTAGTAGCGGCATTATTGAATTGTACTTATCATCCACTTTAGTAAGAGCCAATCTACTAGACACCTAATTAAAAAAGGTGGTGAAGAGTTATTTACATTTCAAGAGCAAAAATCAGATTGCATAAAAGTCAAACAATTGAACATACCTTTTCAAGATGAGAAAAGAATATTTTCTATTAGCCATAAAAAACAGACTCTGATATAAAATGCACTCAATCTATATCGCAGGCAAAAAATAAATAAATAAACACAATATAGAAAAATGTGGCAAACATAGCTGCCCACTAGTATCAACTATATGTAGTAACTTTTACCCATTTCTATCACTTTCATTTGTGAACAGTAACGTCATTGTTGTACCTTTACCTTCGGATGATTCAACGACAACACTACCCAAATGAAGGCTCATTATTTCCTTGACAAAGCAAAGTCCTAAGCCCGAGCTATTTCCACCCGAAGGTTTAGGTGTGGAGTAAAAGCGATCGAATATTTTATTCTTTGCATAGTCAGGAATGCCTAGGCCTTCATCTGCAACAGATAGTGCTATCGAGCTTTTGTCTTTATGGGCTGTTATCTCAATCAGACCATTTGATGGAGAATACTCAAGGGCATTTTTTACTAAATTGGATAGTGCTTGTTTCAAAAGAAATGTGTCTGCCACCAGAGATAGTTCCGTATCAGAGTTCACTTTGAACTCAACCTTCTTATAGTTTGCTATAGCTTTGAAGTCTTCGGTTACCTCGTAGATAACTTCTGAAACATTGTTTTCTTGCTGCACTAAAGAAGTCTGATATTCGAGGGATGCAAGTTTAAGCATACGATCTACTAAATCCTCTATCCTCTCGGTCTGCGTAACAATGTTATTCAAAAAACGTTGATTAGCCTCATGGTTTATCGGCTTTTTTAAGAGCTCTGCAGAACCTTTAATACCTGCAATAGGGGCTTTTATCTCATGCGTGATATTTTCGACATAATCGGATATGTAGGCTTTACCATCTAACTTATCTTTCATTTCCTCTAATGCACGCCCCACGTTACCTATTTCATCATCTTTAAAGTCCGGAGTATCTGTTTTTTTTCCACTTGTAATTACTTGGGCATAACTCACGATTTCCTCAAGTGGCCTAGTTAACTTACGTCTTATTACATAGCCAAATAAAACTAAAATAACCAAAATTGAGAGTGCTGAAAGGAAAATTTTATTGACTTGTTGTTTTCCGAAAACCTCCGGCACCTCCGTGCTCTTTCCTATGCTCAAGGAACCTATAATTTCATCGTCAAGAAAAATTGGTGCGGCAACATACATAGTGTAACCGTCTGGCGAGAGAGGATCGCCAAAGGTTGTTCTCGCGCCATATTCACCTTGTAATGCATAGTTGACATCCCGCCAATCTAAGTAAACTTGTCCTAGGTCACGATTGTTATCTGAGTCATAAATAACGCGCCCTGAAGTATTAGTAATATAGGCTCTAACCCTAACTTTATCTTTTGTATGATGATGTATATCTGCAGAAAAACTACGCTTTTCAAGCTTTTTAAATGCTTTCTCAATTATCCTTGTGTTGATTTGCTGATCGCCATATAGGCCTGTCACTATATTTTCAGATAAAACTACAGCGGTTAACTCAGCAAAATCTATTAAGGCATCTTCTTGTGAGGCATAGTACCCGTTGTTGATCTGGTTAGTTAGGTAGACAGCTGGACCCAAAATACCTAGAAGAAAAAAAATAAATAAGACTACTAAAAGCTGACTTCTTATTTTTAGCCTATGCTTCATAAGAATATCCCAAATTCCTGTGGGTTTTTATTGGGTTGTAGCCAAACTTTACATTTACAATTTTTTTTCGGATAGTTTTTATGTGTGTATCAATAGTCCTATCAAAACTCTCTGAATCTAAAGAAGCAGCACTCAAGAGCTCTTCTCTGCTGTATTTACGATTTGGGTAACTCATCATCTGAGACAAAATTAAGTACTCATATCTCGTAAGATCTATATTCACACCGTCTAAAGAAATCGTTTTAGCAGCTCGATCGTCTATGAGTATCCCCCCATCGGGACTCTCATGACTGCTATTTTTAAACCTTTTCAACTTATTGAGAACCCTAAGAGCCAATACCTGAGGTGTAAATGGTTTAGTAATGTAGTCATCAGCACCAGACTCAAGGCCCCTCACTTCATCTAAATCACTAGAACGTGAAGTCAAAAATAATATAGGGATGTCAGAAAATGACCTGATATCTTTACAGACCTTAAAACCACTTTGATCGGGTAAGCCCACATCTAGGATTACGAGGTTCGGGGTGGATTGTGAAATATAAGCCAAGGCATCCTGTCCCGTCGCAACCCACTTTGTTTTTAGCCCCTCAGACTCTAGGGCAAAAATAATAGTTTCAGCGATAACAGATTCATCTTCGACTATCAAAATTACTGTTTCAGGAATCTTCATAAAAAAATCTCTATCTTCACATTGAGTTCATTGTTTTTTCACATAACTGTCGATAATTGACTTTAAATATCTGAGGAGATTAACAATGAAAACTGTAACACACTACCCCTTACAAATTAGAGCAGCAATTGCTTTTTGCTTTTACATTATATTACTTATTCCTATCCAAAGTGCTGCATCCTACGGCCAAGAAAACAAGGTTGAAGCTAGGGTTATTGCACATGATTCTTATGGTATTCCACATCTGCTTGGACATGTTAAGAGCAATTATGATGTAAAGGTAACGGGGTCAATCATCAGAACAAAATTGACTCAAATTTTTAGTAATGATGAAAATGTCTGGCTGGAGGGAAGTTACTTGTTTCCCCTTCCCCACAATGCTGCAGTTGACAGGTTGAAAATGTTTATTGGTGACCGTGTTATTGAAGGCAAAATTCATAAAAAAGAAATTGCTCTAAAAAAATATGAGAAGGCAAAAAAAGAAGGTAAAAACGCTGCGTTAGTCGAACAAGACAGACCAAATATTTTCCGTTCAGCAGTTGCACACATACCTCCTAACTCAGAGATAACAATACAAATAGAATTCCAGCACAAGGTGGAGTGGGCTGATTCCGGGTTCTCTTTCAGGCTACCAACTACTATTACACCTCGTTACAGTGACATAAAGTCTATTACAGAAACCAAGCTGAGTATTAGCGATGGCTGGCAAGTACTCCCTGGCGAACGCTCTAACGTGGTTAGCACAACTACTGACAAGCCTAAAAATGATCTCGCTATCAAAGTGAAATTAGCACCAGGCTATCCATTAAAATCAATAAATAGCTATTCCCATAACATCATAAAAACAGTCAATAATGATGGTTCGGCTGAAATTGTCATTTCCCCCCATGATGCTAGTGCTGATAGGGATTTCATCATTGGCTGGAAGCCAGATTTAATTGATTTACCAAGAGCTGCATTTTTTAGTGAGGCATCGCAATTTGGTACCTATGGGATGCTTGATATTGTCCCACCAAAAATGGGAGTAATTTCCAATCAAAAACGAGAAGTAATTTTTGTCATAGATACCTCCGGTTCAATGTCTGGTCGTTCAATCAAAGCGGCTAAGCGTGCATTATTGTCAGGCCTAAACGGACTTAAAGAGTCTGAAAAATTCAATATCATAGGATTTGATGACGAAATAGAAAAAGCATTTTCAACTTATTCTGTTACTGCAAAACCATACTTCAAAAGTCTTGCACGCTCATTTGTCGACAATCTAGTTGCTGATGGTGGCACAAACATGCTTCCAGCTTTAACTGAATCACTAAGCAAAAACAAGCAGGATGGTTTTCTGACGCAAGTTGTATTTATAACTGATGGGGCCGTAAGTGATGAGAAAAGCCTATTCAGATTTATCAGAGAGAATCTTGGTCACAGCCGCTTATTCACAGTTGCCATAGGTAGCGCTCCAAACAGTCATTTTATGGAGGAAACGGCTATTGCTGGTCGTGGAACTTACACCTATATTGCTGATGACAGTGAAGCTGAAAGCAAAATGAAAAAACTCTTTAGTAAGATAGAGCTTCCTGCACTGACAGATATAAAGATAACAGGCCAAGGACTCACAGACATTGTCCCTAAGCAAGTGCCTGATTTGTACTCTGGCGAGACACTGTCTATAGCTATGGCAGTAAACGATCCTAAAAGTAAACTTTTTATTGAGGGCAGAGTAGGTGATGAACTATGGAAGTCGGAATTAGATATTCGACATACTAGTTCAGATCAAGGGGTCGCGACCAACTGGGCTAGATCTATGATAACAAGTCTAGAACGCCACAACTATACCGGCCTAAGTCAAGAGAGAACAAAAGAAAAAGTCACCGAATTAGGGTTAGCTTTCCATCAAGTGACCCCTTATACCAGCCTCGTCGCTGTGGATGTTACTCCTATCCGGACTGATAACAATAAGTCAGTGAAAAGTGATATCCCATTAGACAAACCAAATGGCCTATCCATTAGTTTAGCTCAAACATCGACAGGCTATTTCAAATCATTAATGTTCGGACTTTTCTTAGCCATTGCCTCCATTCTAGCTTTAGCTTTCGACTCCCGAAAAAAAGCTGTTAACGCAGCCAATACCAAAAATACTTTTGGAGGCTAAAACTATGAACTTTTTTACAGCTAAAACAAAAAAAACAGTACTAACTTTATGCCTTTTAGCCAGCTTGGGCCTGATAATTAATTCAATCTGGATACCCCTGAAAGCAAAAGTTGCACAGCACCTCTTACATGCTGCATGGGAGAAGTCTCTTGAAGAATCCGTAACTGTAAAGCCCTGGCCATGGTTTGACTTCGTTCCTGTCGCTGAGCTTGTGATGCCTAAGTATAGGATTAATCAAATTGTCTTATCTAGCGATGCTGGTGGTGCACTGGCATTTGGCCCGGGAGAAAATTCTCTGGCATCCAAGATGCCTCAGGCAGCAAAAATCATTAGTGGGCATAGAGATACACATTTCGAGTTTCTGCGAGATGTAGAGATAGGAGATGAAATTACTCTCAACAAGCCTGAGACTTCTTTGCTCTATGAAATTGAGCATATAGAAATTGTTGACTCAAACAAAGTTAAGATTTCACCTACAGGGTATGGGAAGCATCTAATACTCGTAACCTGCTATCCATTCGATGATATATCCGGCTCCAGCTCACTTAGGTATGTTGTTTTTGCCTCTCAAAAAAAGGTTACACCCTCTTTAACTTAATTCCATAAATCAAAAGGTAAATTATTATGAACAGATTATCAAAAAGCTTATTACCTCTATCAATCCTAGCTCTTTTATCAGGTTGCGCAAGCACCCCTCTAGACAGCCCTAGAGCAACCGAATACTTGTTATGTGGCACAGCAGGTGCAATTACTGGCGGTCTGGTTGGTGGAGCATTATCCATGCCACTGCAGGGTATCGCAGCCGGCTCCGCCCTTGCACTTGCGGTTTGCCCCACACAAACTCAAGAACAAACTGCAAGCCTTAGTGAAAAAGATGCTGAGTTAGAAGCTAGGAGTCTTATGGATGATGATAATGACGGTATAGCTAATAGCTATGATTTATGCAGTGATAGTAATAAGGGCGAGAAAGTCAATAATGATGGTTGCCCTTTATTGAGTGATGCACTCATACCATTTGAAAAGGAAGTTTCATGCAGTAAATCTTTCATTGATAAAAACACCCCAGGAACATGCACGGCTGACTCAAAAACAATTTTTGCAACAAGTGAAGTCAACTTTTCTCTAGATAGCTATCAACTCACAAAAGAAGCCAAAGCTCGACTTTCTGAACTTGTTACTTTTATTAATGAAACTAAGCCAAATTACATTATCAAAGTCATAGGCCACACTGACTCAACAGGCAGCCGTAGGCATAACCAGAAGCTTTCTGAAAAAAGAGCGAGAACTGTAATGGAATATCTTATTTCTACTGGCATCGCCCCCAAAAGCTTCACCTTTGAAGGCCAAGGTGAAACAAAGCCAATAGCTTCAAACAATACAACTTCAGGTAGAGCTCGTAATAGAAGAGTTGAATTCAAAGCATTCTACTAAGGGCTATTTAAAAACCTCCTATCTTGTCTAGAGTCTAACCAAAAGTGGTGCAAATCATGATGAATAATACTCAGAAAAAAAATGACAGGCAGCAACATAAAGTACAGCTAAAAAAAATAACCAGTGCTTGGCCTGAGAACAAAGCCATAACTGATACACAACGAGACTATTGTCGTGAATGCTCTGACCTGAATGAGATTTTGAAAGCTCTTTGTGATGAGCCCAGACCCACAAAAACTCATGGTTTAGCTGATGTTCCAGGGCTACTTGATATTGATAAATTTGCTCACCTGACAATTTGGCAGCACGTTTTGGAAAGTCAGTCTGATGTATGTATAGATACCCTCTTAGACGGGAGGTATACATTCAAACCATACTGGGACTTAAGACTGAACCTTATCAGTAAACAAGAATGGATAAATGAACTTGTTTTTGACAACAAAGTTAGTCTTACAGCCATAGAAAATAATGACTCGTACTTTATTTTCAGAAGATTAATTGAGCGCATGAATACTCTGGCGGGATCAATGAAGCTTTGCCCAGAAGTTGAGCAGCCCTCAATCGACTACAGGGCTAGAAAGCTCATCCCACTGATCATATGCACAAAAAACTTATTAGCTAAAGCTGAGATATTTAAGGAAAGAAGGAGACAGATTAGAAGCACAGAAAAACTACAACTCAGTTGCTCCCAAAATTGGCCCTACTCAGCATTATAAGACAATATTGTTATGGCTAAATCTAATCTAAGAAAATCAATATATTCACCAGAGCATCAAGTTCTAAAGTTTTTCTTAATAGAGCTCAGGAAAAAACTCAGCCACAGCCAGAGAGAGTTCGCAGTCAGACTTTCTGTAGGGCATTCATACATAGCAAAAATTGAAACTGGTGAAAGAAGACTCGATGTGATCGAGTTTTTTGACCTCATGTCTGCCCTGGATCTTTGCCCAGTTGAACAATTCACAGAGCTATCTAAAAAAATTGGCAACCTCGAACAGTGATGGTTATTACAGATACTTCTATTACTTCTATTACTTGTATTCATCCGTATAAAACACACAAAGGAGACTCAAATTGAAAAAAATATTATTGGCAATCACACTACCCTTACTTCTAACCGCATGCGCCACCATACTCTCGCCAAGCACTGAGCGTATTAATGTTGTGTCAACAAAAAACAAAACGTTCACAGCAACTATGGATGGGCAACAGTTTAGCGTTCCCGGTTCTGTAATTATTGAACGTGATGGCAATGAGAAATATGTAACAACATCTGAGGCTGGTTGCGCTCCTTCTACTAGCGTTGAAAAAGAAGTCGAAACTATTTTTTGGTTAAACATCCTTGTTGGGGGGCTGCTGGGGTCATCCACGGACATGGGGTCCGGAAAAATGTGGGACTACGATAATTCGGTCACTATAACTTGCGTAAAAGCTGACTAAGACTTTCTTGAGTGATCAGGCAAGGACGCCTTATCACAACAATAATCCTTTAATACTCAATGCCTCTATCACACATACCCCATTTATTATTGACCAGACTTAAAATACCTAGATTCTACTTATACCTGCTCTTGCTTTTTTCGTTACCCGTGTACAGCCTACCGACCACACCTCAACCCCGAGACATCTACAGCTCTGATAATATCTGGGAAAATTTAATTTATTTCCATGATGCTGAGTTTAAGATAAGAAATAGAAAATTTCTTTTTAGCTTTGATAACCCCTCACCGAAGCATGAAAAGCAACTCACAATACAAGCTATAAAGGACAACCCACGGGTAGCATGCCGTTTTCCTGCACGTTATTCGTATTTATTACAAAAAGGACTTTTGGAGAAGCAAAAACTAAACTGCCCCGAATTTACGGAATATAGAAATAAGGTAGCAGCTGATAGGTTTTATTATATTTTTGCATCAAAAAACTACAGATCAATAACCAGCATGATGGGGCACGGGATGATTGCAGCAGAAGGTACTAATTCCAGAGGAAAGAAGGTACGTCATGCCTATTCATTTTTTGCCGATCTCAGTGATACTAACTTACCGTCTTTGTTTTATAACTCTTTTCTGGGTGGTATGGATGGCGCTCTGGTTCTGAGACCTCTCAAAAATGAACTAGATAGATACCTTGTTAAGGAAGGAAGGGAGTTATGGCAGCTGGAACTCAAACTTCCACATAAAAAAAGAGAGCTCCTTAGAGACGCCTTATGGGAGCTAAAGGATATAGAGCCAGAGTACTTGTTCCACACTTTTAATTGTGCAACTTTATTGCAATACACATTTGCTATAGTTGCGCCTGAGACACTAAATCACCGTACCTTTTTTACCAGTCCCCTAGATATATACAGAGCGCTTCAAGAAGAACACTACATCAGCCATATCCAAATTCGGTACGCTCAAAACGCACTAGAGAACTTCGGAGCAACATATCAAGCTGTTCAGCCAACAGAAGAGCTTCAGGATTCATCAATTAGCCTTTATTACAAAGACGGTCTTCACCTGACATTTATGAGTGCATCCCATTCATTTAATACGCCCCAAGTTAGTACTGTGTCACAGACAGCCTTGAAGATTGGGACAATCGATTTAAACCTTTCAAAAAAAGAAATTGAGGAGCTCGCTCTCTACGAATTCCTTGATATCACACCAAAGAAAAAAGTAAGTTCTCATTTTTTTATTGGTAGCTCTAAAAACGACTATGACAACTTCAACAAACAAACAATTAACACCTCAATCTCTTTTGGTAAGGCATGGGAGAATGACCGTGTTAGCTTTTCATTTCTTTCGGGCTTGAGGGTTCAGCCTAAAACATTAATCAACCCATTACTTGAAGGCTACCTTTCATACAAAATTAGTGACTACACCACTATTACATCTACAGCGAATTATCAGACTGACCTCCATCAAAGCCAATATAAACTAAAGGCCAATATAAATAAGCGAATTGGAAAGAGTCATGTGTTATTTTTTGGTGCAGAGACAACAAAGCCAAGAAATTATGACAAACTTAACTTTTTTACTGGACTTGAGTATTACTTTTAATATCATCCTCAATTCTATGAGTTAATATATTATTACTACTTCTTAGCCACCCCTATGCCCTATGCATACCACTTCTCTAAAAACAGAACTGACCTGACTTTCAGAGGATATTACCCTCCCTGGTGATGATGGTAACTTAAACAGTGATTATCTCTGGCTTAAAGAATTAAACTCAGTTGCAGATATAGAAATACTCAATCCTATTGTGAGCTCTATATACGAAAATAATACTGGAACAAGATATAGGAAGACTGATACTGAAAAACACTGGCGACTTTTTTATTTAATGTTACTTAATCTATCACTAGCTAGCATATGTCGTCGTTGGTTGCTCGTTTCAATGTCTAAAAATGACACCTTCGCAAATAGAAAAAGCACAGGATATGGCTCATGAGTGGATGGCTAAACATCAATATATTAATTGAGAATAAAGAGAGTTCATATGGCACTACATGATATTAGTGACAAGCGAATAGAAGAGTACATAAGGTATGGCATTCGGCGGAATTACAATTGTTGTGACATTGACCCTATAGCAATCAAGGATATTGAGTGGTCTAGGAAAAAGGTCGATAGTGACGGCGGACTGGATGAAGATCCTGAATTTCATGTTTATGTTGAAGCAACAATAATATGTTTTGTGCTGGAAGAGTCTTGCAGGATAAATGTTACACGTGACGGCTATTTGTTTACAGAAGAAGGATTTGAATTGTCACTCAATAATTATGATGAGTTCTACCCAGACGTAAGCTGGTATGAAGGCATAAGTGATAAGTATTATCAACTTTCAGAAGAGCTTCCGAAAGGTATGGATTTTATGGTCACCCGCTATCTAGAGGACAACCCTGGTTACTTGTGGCGTTTTCTTGACACCCAAAAGGTCAACAAAGAATTTATCAAAAATATACACAGCCAGCTACTCAGAAATGCTGTTGAGAATCTTTGGGCTGATCATTAGGTGCAGGGTGGCAGCTACTGCTAAGCGGTTGTAAAATTATTGTCATTAGCTGTTAGTCTATATTGGAATATAGTCATTTAAAACAATGAAGTGTAGCTCTATCACTAACTTAATTCGTGCATAATAGGCACATGGTTTTTAACTGAATATACCGTATAAAACGGAGAATACTGTAATGGCAGATGATAGAGATTTTAAAGGTCGATTTGTTAAAGGTAATTCAGGGGGTGGTCGTTCGATTGGCGCTACTAATAAAGCCAAGTTATTTGAAAAGCTAACAGCTGAGCATGCCAGTGAAATTGTTGCCAGCATATTAGAAGATGCAAAAAATGGTGACGGTGCCGCGCGTAAGATGTTCATGGATAGATACTTCCCTGTATCAGCGATGCAGACGCAGCAACTTGAAGAACAGATGGCAGAGTTGCGTGAAATCCTAGAGGCGCAACATGAATCTAGGTGACATGAGGTGGGACCTGCAGCAGCTAAAGGCTAAAGCAAGCAATAAGAGTCCTAACAGCATTCCTCACTTTCAGCCAAGAGGTATGAGTCTAGACGATTGGGAGCAGGTGATTGACGAGCATTTACCTGATGGGTGTATGCATTTCTGGGTAACCTTTGTTAGCCCTGAACCTCGAAAGTTATCAGGCAATCAACCGTAACAGTATTAACCTTATAAAGATGACCGATACTGTTTATTATTTAACTGGCAGGGGCGGCCAACTCAAAGCTGGTATTGGCAAGGGTGTTCTGGATAGAAGGGTGAGCCTTGCTGGTAGGGCGATGTCAGGTCAGTTTGAGAAGCTGGAGTTTCAGAGTCAGATCGACTTAATATCTTAAGACCTTCAAGAGAGCTTTTGGCAGGAAGACTCAAAGCTGATTGCTGTCTCTTATGGCGCTTACCTGTTATTGCATGCCCTATCTGATAAGACACCTTTTCCAGGCAGCATACTGTTGCTATCTCCTGTAATGGGGGGCGTGTTTGATGCTGAATCAATGTACTATTTTAGTCCTCCTCGCCCAAAAAAGCTGGCGGAGTTAATCGGAAGTAGTAAATTCCCAAAGCCCAGCGATATCGAGACGCATGCAGGGGAAAATGATTGTCAGAGCTCGGTGCAGATGATTATAGACTTTAGTATCGCAGTTGAGGGTAAGTATACCATTGTGAAAGATAAAGGGCATGCTCTTGGTAAGGAATATGTAGGGTCGATTTTAGACTCATGGCTATAAACAATTAATTAATGGAGAGTCATGGGTAATAAAGATTTATTGCCATTTCGCTTGTTGTAACGCTGATTTCACCACCGTCAAATATTGACCCGTGCTGATCTGAACCTTCAGACAATAAAAAGCCCTGGCTAGCCTAGCCTTTCAGAAACAAGCCTTAATTGAAGCAGAAACCAAAGACAGGTATGGAGGAACTGTTGGTGTTGTTTTTGTTGATGATTTGTATGTAAATGTAGAACTGGCCTCACTGGGATGGGCACGTTACAAGCTGAAGCTATGACAGAGGCATATCGTCAGTATCAGAGGCGTGGGAAAGTGCTTCGAGAAAAAAACTATTGACGCTCTACCCCTTATATTCTTGATGACTTTCCTAAAACGGAGGCTCAGTTCAAGTGTATTGACGGTGATTGAAGCCTTGCTTTAAAGGTCGATGCCCAGAGCCTTTTTGCGAGCCGCCGTGTATTCGTCTTCTGTTATCAAGCCCTGCTCAGACATCTCTTTAAGCTGCTCAAGTTTCAGGCTAGCGGCGGTTCCACCTCGCTTTGCTGTGACTGCGTCAGTGCAGCCCTTGTCGTCGTAAATCCTCTTTAATACTTCCTGTCTTTCTCTTGCGGCATCAAGAGCGTCTTCGGTGTTGACGTAAGTTGCCAGTAGGCCGGGCCACCAAAAGATGGCTGCTGCCACATTCGTACCTGTGGCTTTACGCTCACCTTTCGCTTCCCTCCCAAATCTCTTTGCTTCCTCGCTAGCCTGTATTAATTGTGTGCAGCTCAGACTTTCATCATTCATCTGTCTGATTTCAACAACATCTGGGGTCGCACACCCAGCTAAAAACATGACTGAAAACAACACGGCTAAAAATCTCATACTAATCCTTTCAAGGTCTGGTCGGTACAATTAGGAATTGGCTTTAGCAGTAATTATAAACACAGCTGCACCGATAATAAACAAAAACTCTTCTAGAGCATCTGCAGGAAGATATGTAGGCATCGATCCTATGACCAAAAACAACTAATTAACTCAATTATAACCAGCTATATGGAAAGTTGGCATTAAATCTAAGATAATTCTCTTGAGGGGGGGTATGCGTTCTTTATTATCTTTCATATCTGCAAGGACTGCTTTCTAAAGAGCGGTTGGTAAATAAATTAAACAACCAAGAATGCTAATTTTCAGGTGGACAAATCACCCTATTTCAGGTGCTAGATAGTGTGAGTAGGGGTGAGGGGTTTTAACGCCTTAGAGGGATACATAGAGCGGTCTGATGCCCTACTTTTTAGTTACTAGCTCTTAGTAGCTAACACTCTTTCAAATTCACTCTTTTTTGTATGTGGGCAGGTACTAGTAGTAACTAATATCTAAAAATAGCCCCCCGCCCCTTTATTTCTTAGTCCAATTAAATAAACTTTGTCACACGTCAGTCACAATTAAGTGGATTAATACCAGAATAATCTATACAATTTTATTCAGGACAAAAAATAATTTCTGTCTGTTAAATCGTTATGTGGCTTGGCATTCCAAAAGATTCGAGTAAATAACAACCGTAGCTCATTTGGATAGAGCATCGGCCTTCTAAGCCGAGGGTAACAGGTTCGAGTCCTGTCGGGCGCGCCATTTCTTAAGTCTT
>Ga0228634_1000396_pt1 | contig 33566 bp, 29 predicted proteins | sample 42DmetaG_FD_190063 | JGI IMG/M metagenome (GOLD analysis project Ga0228634, IMG submission 190063) | Seawater microbial communities from Monterey Bay, California, United States - 42D | ecosystem: Environmental > Aquatic > Marine > Coastal | place: USA: California | collected 2016-09-27 | reverse complement strand
AGCAACTGACATACCTTGTAATTCAGATACAGCAGCAGTCACTGCTTTATCGATGCCGCGCTTTAAATCCATTGGGTTCATGCCCGCAGCAACCGCTTTCATACCTTCACGCAGAATGGCTTGTGCCAAAACTGTCGCAGTGGTTGTACCGTCACCAGCAGCATCAGAAGTATGCGAAGCTACTTCTTTGACCATTTGAGCACCCATGTTCTCAAATTTGTTTTCTAATTCGATCTCTTTCGCAACTGAAACACCATCTTTTGTTACTGTCGGTGCACCGAAGCTTTTATCTAAAACAACATTACGACCCTTAGGACCTAATGTTACTTTTACCGCATCAGCCAAGGTGTTCACACCATTGACCATTAAACTGCGCGCATCAGCGCCAAATTTGACTTCTTTAGCAGCCATCTTTATTTCCTCTTAATATTCTTTAATAAATGTTATCTAAAAAGTGTTTTTGCTTAAGCTTCGATAACAGCAACAATATCTTCTTCGCGCATCACTAATAGCTCTTCGCCATCAACTTTAACTTCCGTGCCGGCATATTTGCCAAATAACACTTTATCGCCAACAGCCACATCCATTGCACGCAAATCACCAGAATCTGTGATCCGGCCTTTACCTGCTGCCACAATTTCACCGCGGTCTGGCTTTTCAGTTGCGCTACCTGGTAAGACAATGCCACCAGCGCTGACTGTTTCTTCTTCCATTCGGCGAACAATCACTCGATCATGAAGGGGACGAATATTCATTTACACTATCCTCAAAAAATGTCTAACAAAAAAGTTTGAACCCCATAGATGGGGCTATAAAAAAAAACTTCAAGAGCCTAAAGTAAAAAAATTATTTCAAATGACGATCGTCGTCATTATCAACAATCTCTCCTTCTATAATGTGACTGTCTTCAGGTCGTCGATATGAACTATGAGTCTGTGTATGGGCCGAAAATTGGCCTTTTGCCACCAGCCTTTTAATTAAGGCTTGGCGAACAGGCGGTACCAAGAGCAAAAAACCCACACCATCCGTGAAAAATCCCGGGGTCAATAACAGACCACCACAAACCAATAAGGTGAGACCTTCCATCATCGCCATCGCAGGTACTTGTCCCTTAGCCAGTGTCATCTGGGCACGTTGCATTGTGCTCAAACCTTGCATCCGCAACAAACCAGCACCAATCAAAGCCGTTGCTACGACAGCGATGATAGTCCAACCCGCACCAATCACCTCTCCTACTTGGATTAAAAAATAAATCTCAATAAGAGGGACTGATAAAAAGAGTAAAAACAAGGAACGGAACATAGTTTTCCTAAGTGCATTTATAAAATGATTAAGTCTATGTATTGGGTCACTTTTTTGAAATTCAAGTCCATCCACGCCGTATCACTACAGAGTTGCATAAAAGCAACAAAATATGACTTTTGTCGCAATGTAACAAAATTGTCACATTCGCTTCATCATTCTGAAATATATGAACGTTAATGTGTGCCCATTCGGAATGAAAATACCGATTTTTTATTATTAACACAAGAGGATATCCCCTTGAAAATTAAATCTACATCATTACTCATCGCAGGTGCTTTATTTGGTGCAGCAGTTATGCCTGTACATGCAAGCAACGAAGCGATGTTGGACTTATTAAAAGTGCTCCGCGATAGGGGCACAATCACTTCACAAGACTACGAACTTCTAGCGAACGCAGCTAAAGCTGATAAAGAAGCTGGCGATGCAGTAGCAATGAAAGTTGATAAAGTAGAAAAGAAATCTTCTTCTTTCTCAAACTTAGAATGGGCTGAGCGTATCAAAATTAAAGGTGATATGCGTTTCCGTCACGAAACAGAAAATGTTGACCTTGGTACTCCAGGCTCATCAAAAACAAATGATGAAGATCGCCTACGTATCCGCGCTCGTGTTGGTGTATATGCACAAGTTAATGACAACGTTAAAGCTGGTATTCGCTTGGTTACGGCTTCTGGTAGCGCAACATCAACTAACCTATCATTAGAAAATGACTTTCGTAGTACAAATGCCGGTATTGACTTAGGTTATATCGACTGGGCTCCAGAAATGCTTGGCGGTAACACTAATATCGTTGTTGGTAAAATGAAAAAACAATGGCAAGCCGTTAATGATGTAATCTGGGATGGCGACACAAACCCAGAAGGTGCCACTATCAAATCTAAAATCGCATTAAACGGAATTACCTTAATGCCATCAGCAGGTTACTACGTGCTTGATGACAACGGTAATGACTCTTTTAGTGAAGATAGTCATGTTGGTCACGCTCAATTAGCAGCGAAAATTGGCAAAAAAACCAAAGTAGGTATTTCTTACTACGGATTTGAAAATCCAAACAATGCAGCAGAAAGCATGGAAGAGCGTATGTTTGAGCTCTTCGGTGAAACAGCAATTCCTGGTACACCCGTCACTGTCTTTGCTAGCCATGTGAAAAATACCAATGCTGATGAACCAGGCGATGATGACAATGCATGGTCTTTAGGTGCAAAAGCTAAATTGGGTAACTTCAAATTAGGTTATGAGTATCGTGACTTAGGTGTTAATGCTGTAAACAGCAATTTCGATAACAGTGACTTCTTAAGTGACTCTGAAGGTAGTATCTTCAAAGCCGCTTACAAAATCGATAAGAACTTCTCAGTGGGTGCTACTTACTACACATCTGAAAGCAACATCCCTGGTTCAGATTTAGAAGTTGATTTACTTCACTTAGATCTTAAAGCTAAGTTCTAAAGTTCCTCCTACTACGTCGTCTCCGTAGTACGAAAAGCCCGCCTAGATTTATTCTATGCGGGCTTTTTTTTCACTGTTAAAAACTAGAGTTACGCCATGACAAATGAAGAACTAAAACAAGGCCAATCATTAGATGAAATACTGGCAACCGCTGCTATTTCAATCCTATTCCAACCCATCGTTTCACTAAAAAAACAATACCATCTATGGTTATGAAGCCCTTTGTCGTGGCCCTTCTGATAGCCCTCTACACTCTCCCATCAATTTATTTGACGCTGCCAGCCGCCATGGTCGTATTGCTGAATTAGACTTACTCTGTCGTGAATTAGCCATCCAACAATTCTCACGACTTAACTTACCGAATAAGCTTTTCCTCAATACTATTCCAGCACTCCTACTGGAAACAGATTATCAGCATGGCTTAACATTAAATTTTTTAAACAAAGTCGGCTTATCCCCTAATCGTGTTGTCATCGAACTAACAGAGCAATACCCCATTGATGATTACCAGCTCATGCGTGATGCAACAGAGCACTACCGTTCTATGGGATTTTCAATTGCACTTGATGATTTAGGTGCAGGGTATTCAGGATTAAGAACGTGGTCCGAACTCAAACCTGATTTTGTGAAATTAGATCGGCATTTTATCCAAGACATCCATGAAGATAGGACCAAACTACAGTTCGTTAAATCAATGCTTGATATCGCCCATGGCATCGGCTGCAAAATTATTTCAGAAGGTATCGAGGTACGAGAAGAATACTTAGCCAACCACGAAATCAATATTGATTTTGGTCAAGGGTATTACTTTGCAAGGCCATCACTGAAACCACCAAAAGAATTAGATGCTTCATTATTTAAGCAACGTAGTGAAAATAGTCCTTTACTACACAAGCGTTCCGAACCGCTTGTCAGTAGTTTACTCACATCCCTCACCCCAGCATATGATCATGACACCGCAATGCATGTCAGCGATCGTTTCCAAAAAAATATTAAACTCAGTTCACTCCCCATCATCACAAATAATGGACAACCACTTGGCATGATATCTAGGAATGAATTTATGACCATTTTTGCCAGTCGTTATGGTCGTGATCTTCATGGGCGAAAACCGATCAGGGATTTCCTTAATACTGCCCATACCATTGTCGATATTAATATGCCGCTTAAAACATTAAGTACATTAATCACGAGCGGCCACAACAATGACAGTCAGAATATGTTCATTATCACGCAAGAAGAACAATACCGTGGCGTGGGTAACATTATGGATCTGCTACGCCAAATTACAGAGCTTCAAATCACTTCTGCAAGCTATGCCAACCCCTTAAGCGGATTGCCAGGCAACGTGCCGATTAGCGAATATATTAAAACAGCATTAGAACAGGCTCGCGGGAGTAGTGTTTGCTACGTAGATCTCGACAATTTCAAACCCTACAACGACATATACGGTTATGAAAAAGGCGATAAAGTTATCTTGGAAACCGCCAGAATTTTAGCCGAAGTGTCAGAAGGCGAAGCCCACTTTATCGGCCATGTGGGTGGTGACGATTTCATCATTATCTTTGAAAATGGTCATTCAGAACAACTCTGCGAAAAAATTCAAACTGAATTTACGCAACTCCACCCATCGCTTTATAATGAAAAGCATCTAGCAGCAAAAGGGATAGAAGCCCAAGACAGGCATGGCAACGCACGCTTTTTTCCACTTCTCAGCCTATCTATTGGCATGGTTAAATTACATGACTTCCCTGATATTAAGACAGAAGCAGAGCTGGCAAAACACGCCTCTATTGCTAAATCACTCGCCAAAAAGATAATGGGCAATAGTTTATATCGACTCTCTATGGCCGACTTTCAGATAACACGAGATTAAGTAGCGTAAACAGGTAGCTGCGTTAACACATACTCAACACGCTTCTTCACTTTATCCCTAGTCTGTCTAAATGCGGTTAATACATCTTCATCGCTGCCTTTATATTTGGCAGGGTTGCTCAACGGCAGGTGTAATTTCATCGTATCAAAGTTTACGATAGGGCATTGTTCTTCAACGTTATCGCACAACGTCACAATCAAATCTGCCCACTCTAATAATTCACCATTAACACGTGCAGGCACTTGCTTTGACATATCAATTCCCACTTCTGACATGACTGAGACGGCTATATCATTTATACCTTGAACCTCAATACCCGCTGATTTTACTTTAACCAAATCACTGGCCATTTCCTTTGCCCAAGCTTCAGCCATTTGAGAACGGCAAGCATTGCCAGTCGACAAGAACAATACGCGTATTCGACTCATCATTTATTCCAATTTAAATAATCAGCCTGACACGATAACAATCTTTTATTACAATGACGTGAATCACAAGTTACTCGATTTGTTTTGTGAAGGGCGTCAAATATTCTTATCACGCATCTGATAAAATGACCCGACTTACCCCAACATAGAAGGCTATCCTGTGAAAAAACTGATTACACCTATCTTACTCAGCCTTATCCTGATTATGCCGCTTAGCAGTCTGGCAGCAACGACTCGCTACGTTTCAGATGAACTAGAAATCACCATGCGTAACGGTCAAGGTGTTAAGTTTGGTATTAAAAAGATGTTACGCAGTGGTACCCAACTCAGCATTTTAGAAACTGCAAATTCTGGTTACTCTAAAGTGCGTACACCAGGCGGTGCAGAAGGCTGGGTGCTAACACGTTACTTAACGAACACACCTAGTGCCCGTAATCGTGTAGCCAGCAGCGAACAAAAAGCAGCCAACCTAGAATTAGAACTCGCTAAAGCCAAAGAAGAAATTCTAAGTCTATCAACCCAAAATGATAGTGCTGGCAGCCAAAATATGACCTTAAAAGAAACATCTCAGCGTCTGAAAAAAGAACTCGATGATTTAAAAAGAACCGCTTCCAATGCAGTTGCACTCGACAATGAAAACCGTCAATTAAAAGAAAAAATTCAGCAGACTGACCATAAGATGCAGTCTTTGATATTAGAAAATAATGCCTTGAAAGACAGCGAAGCAAAAAACTGGTTTCTGATCGGCGCAGCAGTTTTATTTGGTGGCATTATCTTAGGGCTTGTCATTCCAAAACTGCGTTTCACTCGTAAAAACAGTTGGGGCAGTATCTAAACTCCACTCAACTGCTAGTCAGAACAAAAAGCCCGCTCTATGCGGGCTTTTTTATTACTTTTTAAAATAAAGATGATTGACACTCTCAGAGCTTATACATATAATTTTCTATATATATAATATTTGATATATAAAGGATTGAAATGGATTTACAAGCCGATGATTTTTATTCCGCACTGTCACACCCAATGAGGTTAAGAGCCACCCTCTTAATAAAACAAATGGATGAACTCTGCGTATGCGAACTCACCCATGCACTCGAACAAGCACAACCCGTTATTTCAAGACACCTAGCCCAACTGAAAGAAGCCGGTATTCTACTGGCACGCAAACAAGGACTTTGGGTCTACTATCGCATTAATGATGCACTCCCAAACTGGGCTTTAGATGTACTTCAGATCACCCTAGAAGGGATAACACATTCAGCTCCTTATCAAGCTGACTTTCAAGCTTGCTGCACCATGCCCGACCGGCCCAATCAAGCTTGCTGCTAATTCATTAGGAATAAAACATGACAATACGCGTCGCAATCAATGGCTTCGGCCGCATGGGAAAATTAGCATTACGGGCAGGACTCAACAGTGACCAATTAGAGTTTGTACATATCAATGAAATTGCCGGTGATGCACACTGCCATGCCCACTTGATTCAGTTCGATACTGTGCATGGCCAATGGGGGCAAGATAAAACGATATCAAGCACCGATAATAGCATCAGTATTGATAACCAGACTTTGACGTTCAGCCAATTTGAAAACCCAACTGACATCGATTGGAAAACATTAGAAATTGATCTGGTACTCGAATGCACAGGCCAATTTAAAACAGAGCAACAACTTCAAACTTACTTTGAACACGGTGTGAAAAAAGTACTCGTTTCTGCACCTTGCCCTGAACCAGTATTAAATCTGGTTTACGGTGTCAATCATCATCTATACGATCCAGACCAACACAACATCGTCACCGCCGCATCCTGCACCACAAACTGCCTCGCACCACTGGTCAAGGTCATGCATGAAAACATTGGTATTAAACATGGTTCGATGACCACCATTCATAACATTACCAACACACAAACCATCGTCGACAAAGGTCACAAAGATCTAAGACGTGCTAGAGCAAGTGGACAATCACTCATCCCAACGACCACAGGATCTGCTAAAGCCATTACAACCATCTTCCCTGAACTGGTCGGTAAGCTCAATGGTTACGCTGTTCGCGTGCCTTTATTAAATGGTTCAATCACCGATTTCGTTTTTGAGGCACAACGCGAAACAACAACTGAAGAAGTCAATCAACTCTTCAAAACGGCTTCGCAAGATAACTTGGCTAATATTCTCGGCTATGAAACAAGACCTTTAGTCTCTGCCGATTACACCAATGACCCTCGTTCAGGCATCGTTGATGCACCTTCGACAATGGTCATTAATGATACTCAAGTCAAGATACTCGCCTGGTACGACAACGAATGGGGTTATGTTAATCGCATGATTGATCTTGGTAACATGCTCGCAAACGAACTCTAGCCCAGACTAAACATGTTTGGATCTTTCCCCAGAACAAGGCATTTCTGCTCGGAAAATGTGAGCTTATATGCAATAAGTGACCATTTGAATACAAAAATAACGCCGCTATGGGGGAAAAGATAAATATGTTACGAAATTACGCCACCATTACCGCTGGCTATTGGGCTTTCACCCTCACCGATGGCGCTATTCGTATGCTCGTCGTGTTGTACTTTCATCAACTTGGCTACACACCCCTTGCCATCGCCAGTTTATTTTTATTTTATGAATTCTTTGGCATCGTCACCAACCTAGTAGGAGGCTGGCTAGGCGCACGAATTGGTCTAAACAAAACGATGCATATCGGCATGATCGTACAAATTGGTGCCTTGCTCATGCTCACTGTTCCAACAGAATATCTGACAGTGGCTTACGTCATGCTTGCCCAAGCTTTATCCGGTATTGCCAAAGATCTCAATAAGATGAGCGCCAAAGCCAGCATCAAATTGTTTGTTCTAGATGAATCAAAAGCTGCATCAAGCAAACTCTTCAAGTGGGTTGCCATCCTCACAGGCTCAAAAAACACATTGAAAGGCATCGGCTACTTCCTCGGAGGCCTACTACTCGCCCTCTACGGTTTTCAAAATGCACTCTATATCTTAGCCAGTGGGTTATCCCTCGTATTACTTTTTACCTGGGTCTCGCTCCCTAATGAATTAGGAAAAACCAAACACAAAGCCAAATTCTCGCAACTATTTTCGAACACCGCCGCTATTAATTGGCTTGCAGCAGCACGTTTTTTCTTATTCGGTTCTCGTGATGTTTGGTTTGTCGTGGCACTCCCTGTTTATCTATCAACGACACTTAACTGGAGTCACCAACAAACCGGTGCCTTTTTCGCCTTATGGATCATCGGCTATGGCATTATCCAAGCAATCGCCCCCAAACTATTAGTCAATCATCACCCGAATGGACAAACCACACAATGGTTAGCTTGGCTATTAATGTTATTTCCTGCAGCCATAGCCCTTGCATTGGCACAAGGATTCGAGCCAACATCCACACTCATTCTTGGCTTAGGCCTATTTGCAATCGTTTTCGCCCTTAATTCTGCCGTCCATTCCTATCTTATCGTTGAATGGTCAGATCGCAACAATGTCTCAATGAATGTGGGTTTCTATTATATGGCTAATGCTGGGGGACGCTTAACTGGCACAATTCTCTCAGGATTGATCTTTCAATATTACGGGTTATCTGGCTGCTTAATCGCGTCATCAGTACTCGTCGCCGCTGCGGCCATGTCATCAATCAGGTTTTAAAACCAGTCTCTTCATAAAGAGGTCCCCACCTCTTTTATGTGGACCTGCTAACAATTACCTAATCATATACTTAACAGCTGCTTCGACATCAGCATCTGACATGCTTTCTTTGCCACCCTTGGCAGGCATCAAGCCGTAGCCATTTATCGCATGATCTACAAGTACTGGCACACCTTGCACAATACGTGACGCCCACATCTTAGGTTTGCCCGGAATCGGTGCACCATTAATGCCATTGGAATGACATGAAATACAATGACTTTCATACGCAAGTTGACCCTGACTTGGCGGATAACCCCTCTCAACAGTGTGGTAGCCTTTGATGATTTCAATTCGTTGTTGATAGAGATATTCAAGTGCTCGATGATAGTTATTCTGGGCAGTGACCGAATTTCGACCATGAGAAGCAAAATTAGCTTTCACTGGCGCAGTAGAATATTTAACTTTGACGATATTGGCTGATGGATTTTGCACTTTAGCTATCGCTTGAAATAGCTTAACCACATCTAGCCATTTAAAAGGTGAATGTCTTAAACGACCATAAAATAAATTATAACCGTCTATGTAAACAATTGTATCCATACAATTTCTTTCCTTTAGAAATGAAAAAACCGCCATCAGGCGGTCTTTTCGCCTCAAATTAGACATTAACTTAATAATGCTAAGAAGAGGTGAGTAGTAGACTAATTATAATTACTTTTAGGTAATTAGGTAAACAAAAATGTTTTATTACTTCTTCAGTTGCTCCAAATCCCTAACCGCACCTTTTGACGCAGAGGTAGTTAAAGCGGCATAAGCCTGCAGTGCCAAACTCACTTCACGTTCACGACCAACAGGCAGCCAGGCATCATGACCTTTTGCTTCCATCGCTACGCGACGTTCCGCTAAGACATCATCACTCACATCCACTTTAATCACACGACTTGGAATATCAATAACGATGGTATCGCCTTCTTCAACTAAACCAATTGTGCCGCCTTCAGCCGCTTCAGGTGAGGCATGACCAATCGATAACCCTGATGTACCGCCTGAGAAGCGACCATCAGTTAATAAGGCGCAGGCTTTACCTAAACCCTTCGATTTTAAATAACTCGTTGGATATAACATCTCTTGCATGCCCGGACCGCCTTTCGGACCTTCGTAGCGAATCAAGACCACATCACCTTCAACAATTTGTTCTGTCAAAATCGCTGTCACTGCCGCATCTTGTGATTCAAAAATACGCGCCGGGCCAGTAAACGTGAGATTGTCCTCATCCACACCGGCGGTTTTAACAATACAACCCTCTTCAGCCAAATTACCGAACAACACGGCAAGCCCACCATCTTGGCTATAAGCATGTTCAATACTTCGGATACAGCCATCTTCACGGTCTAAATCCAATTCAGGCCAGCGTGTTGCTTGACTAAATGCCGTTTGGGTTGGAATCCCTGCTGGACCAGCTGAATAACGTAGGTGTGCTGCTGCATCTTCGCTTCGCTTAACATCCCACCGTGCCAAAGAAGCCGCCACACTTTCACTATGCACCGTAGGAATATCTGTATGAAGCAAATCACCTTCAGCAAGCTCAGCCAAAATAGAGACGACACCACCTGCACGGTGAACATCTTCCATATGGTATTTATTGGTGGCAGGCGCGACTTTACACAAGTTCGGAATCTTACGAGACATCCGGTCGATATCCGCCATCGTAAAGTCCACTTCGCCTTCATGTGCTGCGGCTAATAAATGTAAAACCGTATTAGTCGAACCGCCCATCGCAATATCTAAGGCAATCGCATTTTCAAAAGCCTGCTTATTAGCAATCGAGCGTGGTAACACACTGTAATCATCTTGTTCATAGTGCTGCTTAGCGATTTTAACGATCTGACGACCCGCTTCTAAAAACAATTCTTCACGATCAGCATGCGTCGCTAATAATGAACCATTACCCGGTAGAGACAAACCCAATGCTTCTGTTAAACAGTTCATCGAGTTCGCAGTGAACATACCTGAACAAGAACCACAGGTTGGACACGCACTTCGCTCTACATTGGCCACATCTTCATCACTCACGCTGTCATCAGCAGCTTGTACCATGGCATCGACTAAATCCAGTTTAACGTCCTTACCTGCTAATTTGGTCTTACCCGCTTCCATCGGGCCACCAGACACAAAAATAACCGGAATATTCAGACGTAACGCCGCCATCAACATCCCAGGGGTGATTTTGTCGCAGTTCGAAATACACACGATCGCATCAGCACAATGCGCGTTGACCATATATTCAACTGAATCGGCAATGATGTCGCGTGAAGGTAAGCTGTACAACATGCCGCCATGCCCCATCGCAATCCCATCATCGACAGCAATCGTATTAAATTCTTTCGCCACACCACCCGCACGTTCAATTTCGTGCGCAACCAACTGACCCAAGTCTTTTAAATGGACATGGCCCGGCACAAACTGCGTAAATGAATTAGCAATCGCAATAATGGGTTTACTAAAGTCATCGTCTTTCATCCCTGTTGCACGCCAAAGCGCACGTGCGCCCGCCATATTGCGGCCCGCAGTTGATGTTTTAGAACGATATTCTGGCATGTTGTTTCCCCAAACTAAGTCAGTTAAGGCCGAATTAACTTAAAATCAGCCGTGTTTCATTTCACAAATTTTACACGCAACTTTGCAAGCTTGCTGAGACTAAGACAAAATTGCGCTATGGAAACGCCTATTTCAAACAATCAAACGACCACTACCAGCTGGTTTCGCCGTGCTGCGCCGTATATTCATGCGCACCGTGGCGCAACATTTGTGGTGTCAATTGACGGCGAAGCTATCGCTTCTAACCATTTCGATAATCTCGTCCATGATTTAGCTTTATTAAACAGCTTAGGAATCCGCCTTGTTATCGCTTTCGGTGCCCGCCACCAAATCGAACAACAATGCCAACAGCAAGCTATTCCGTTGCAATATCACGAAGGTTTACGTATCACCGATGCCGCCAGCTTAGATATCGCCAAAAGTGTTATTGGCCAATTACGCCTCGAGTTCGAGGCCAAATTATCGTTCAGCTTGCCACATACACCCATGGCCGATGCACAAATCCGTTGTAGTAGCGGCAACTTCGTGACCTCGCAACCTGTCGGCATAAAAGATGGCATTGATTTTGAACATACCGGCAAAGTGCGTGGGATAGATACTGTTGCAATCAAACAGCAGCTCGACCTCGACAATATTGTTTTATTACCCTCATTAGGTTATTCACCAACAGGTGAAATCTTTAATTGTTCTGCTGAAGCCGTTGCAACAGCCTGCGCCATCGAGCTCAAAGCCGATAAACTCATTTTCATTGGTGACAACCTCGATGACTTACCCAATGAAATGGTCGTCATGCAAGCTGAAGATGCCCTTATGGAGCATGACCTACCAGACAACCACGTATTACAGTCGGCCATCGATGCTTGTGAAGCGGGTGTAAAACGGGTTCATTTACTAGACCGTGCCCAAGACGATGCCTTGTTACAAGAACTGTTCAGTCGTGATGGTGCTGGTGTGATGGTTAGCACCACACCCTTTGAAAATACACGCCTTGCCACAATTGACGATATTGGTGGCATTCTCGAGCTGATCCAACCACTGGAAAACGAAGGTGTGCTTGTTAAACGTTCACGTGAAGATTTAGAAATCCATATCGAAAGTTTTGTCGTGATGGAACGTGATGGCGCTGTACTGGCCTGTGCAGCACTCCATGCCTACCCCGAAAGTCGAGTCGGTGAGCTCGCCTGCCTTGCTGTTTCTAATGCTTACCGTGGTTTTGGCCGGGGTGAACAATTACTCGTTGCCATTGAACATCAAGCCAGAAAACACAAGCTGACAACGCTTTGTGTACTGACAACACAAACCGCGCACTGGTTTTTAGAACAAGGATTTGTCGCGGCGGATGTATCTGATTTACCTGTAGAAAAACAAAGTCTCTACAACTATCAACGTAATGCCAAAGTCTTTAAAAAGACCTTGCCTTAAGTTTTAGCACTTTCATCGACCCGTTTTTTATATTCCGGAAACAACAAAGGCGCCAACTCATGTAGCGCTTTTTCGTAAACCCGACGTTTAAAAAATACGATTTCCTTGGTTGGCGTCCAGTAATCGACCCACCGCCAATCATCGAACTCAGGTTTCTCGTATTGATCGAGCTTTACATCTTCTTCTTTACCAATAAATCGCAGCAAGAACCAACGTTGCTTTTGGCCGATACACAACGGCTTATTACCATATCGCAAATACCGTTTAGGCAAGCGATAACGCAACCATCCGCTGGTCTTACCAATAATCTCAACATGTTGTTCTTGCAAGCCCACTTCTTCCATCAGCTCACGATATACTGCCTCTTCTGGCGTTTCGTGTGATTTGATACCACCCTGAGGGAATTGCCAAGAATCATGACGCGCACGTTGCGCCCACAACACTTGATTGTGTTCATTGCAAAGAATAATGCCTACATTGGCCCGAAAACCATCTTTATCAATCACAAATCTAGTCTCTCACTACTGACTATCAACCCCATCAGCAATGTCTTAATTTTTCAATAATGTCTAGATTAGACAAACAAGCAACACGATGCAAACTCATTTAACATACAATAAGCGTCATTGATGACCGCATTCAGATAAGAAAACAACCATGGCATTAGCAATATTTGATTTGGATAACACCCTTTTAGGGGGCGATAGTGACTACCTCTGGGGAGAATATTTAGTAGAAAATAATTTCGTCGATAGTGAAAGTTACCAGCAATCTAACCAACATTTTTATGACCAATATCTCGCCGGCACCATGGATATTTTTGAGTTTTCTGCTTTTCAATTCACGCCACTTGCGGATAACAGCATGACCACCTTATTGGCTTGGCGTGATGATTATCTGAGTAAAAAGATTGAACCTATTATCTTACCTGCCGCCAAGCAGTTAATACAAAAACACCAACAACAAAACGACACCTTGCTGATTATCACGGCAACCAACAGCTTTATTACCCGGCCTATTGCAGACAAACTCAACATCCCCAACCTCATTGCAACCGAACCCGAAATGATCAATGGACAATTCACCGGTCAAGTTGATGGCATGCCGTCATACCAACAAGGCAAAGTCGTCAGATTAGAACAGTGGTTAATAGAACAAAATAGAACTATAGAAGACAGTTATTTCTATAGCGACTCGCATAATGATCTACCCCTGTTAGAACGTGTTACACATCCTGTTGCTGTAGACTCCGATGACAAGCTCACCGCCATCGCACAACAGAGAGGCTGGCCAATTCTAAGCCTGCGCTAAATCAGCATTGCTAGGTTTAATAGAGCAAGCAGCTAATAATTGATACAATCCCATGCTTTGTTACTAAGTTCAGGCCATCAATATGGAATGGGAAGTTGTTATCGGGCTAGAAATCCACGCCCAACTCGCCACCAAATCTAAAATTTTCTCTGGCGCATCGACCGCCTACGGTGCTATTCCTAACACACAAGCATGTGCAGTTGATTTGGGCCTACCCGGTGTGCTCCCTGTTCTCAATCAAGAAGCCGTTAAGTTAGCGATTAAATTTGGCCTCGCCATTGACGCAGAACTCACCGAGCGCTCTGTCTTTGCCCGTAAAAACTACTTTTACCCCGATTCGCCAAAAGGCTATCAAATCAGTCAATTTGAACTCCCTGTTGTTGGCAAAGGCCAACTCAGCATCGAACTCGAAGACGGCACTGAAAAAACCATTGGCATTACCCGCGCCCACCTTGAAGAAGATGCCGGTAAATCGATGCACGAAGACTTCCAAGGCCAAACCGGTGTCGACTTAAACCGTGCTGGCACACCGCTACTCGAAATCGTATCAGAACCCGATATGCGTAGCGCCAAAGAAGCCGTCGCCTATATGAAAAAGATCCATTCACTCGTTCGCTACATCGACATGTGTGATGGCAATATGCAGGAAGGTTCATTCCGTTGTGATGCCAACGTCTCCGTCCGTCCAATGGGCCAAGAAGAATTAGGCACACGGACAGAGCTTAAAAACATCAACTCATTCCGTAATGTCGAACGCGCGATCAATATCGAAATAGAACGTCAAATCGAACTCATCGAAGATGGCGGTGAAGTTGTGCAAGAAACACGACTTTATGATGCCGACAACAACGAAACACGTTCCATGCGGAGTAAAGAAGAAGCCAACGACTACCGCTACTTCCCCGATCCCGATCTACTACCTTTAGTGCTAGATAAAGCCATGATCGAAGAAGTTAGAGCTACTTTGCCCGAATTACCAAAAGCCAAACAAGATCGCTTTGTCGCCGATATGGGCCTATCAAACTACGATGCCGCCGTACTCACCAGCAGTCGTGAATTAGCCGACTACTACGAACAAGTACTCGCTAAAACAGACAACAAAGATCCAAAACTGTGTGCCAACTGGATCATCACCACATTATTAGGTGCCCTTAACAAAGCTAGCTTAGAAATTGAACAATCGCCCATCAGTGCAGAACAACTGGGTGGTTTATTAATCCGTATTAGCGACAACACCATCTCAGGTAAAATCGCCAAGCAAATCTTCGAAGCACTCTGGAACCAAGAAGGCAAAGATACCGACAGCATCATCGAAGACAAAGGCCTCAAACAAGTCACCGACACCGGTGCTATAGAAGCCCTTATAGACGAAGTCATCGCTAACAATGCCGCCCAAGTAGAACAATACCGCAGCGGTAAAGAACAAGTCTTCGGCTTCTTCGTTGGCCAAGTCATGAAAGCCTCAAAAGGGAAAGCAAACCCGGCACAGGTTAATGAAATGTTGAAGACTAAATTGGCCAACTAATAAGGTTGCAATTGAGACCGTTGCTACTATTTTATTTAGGCGTATAATATGCCCTACTCCCACTATGGGAGGCGGAGTTAAATGCTCTAGGCGGAAATAAATAATTTCGCGAATAATCTTCTTTTCTACGCCAACTAAGAAGGACTCGCATCGAACCTGAATTTTCAGGCAGAGGTGTGCATGTCCAAAAATATAGAAAACTTTCACCACATCAAAAGCAACCTTGCAAACATAGTAATGTTAGCTTTAATATTCTCAAGCCTTTTATACATAATTCTTAACGAAAATAGAACAGCTGCAATGAATGATGTCTGGTCTCATTTCAAAAACCTATCTCTTATTGTAATCGGATATTTTTTTGGTCAAAAACATTAAGAATAAGTCCAGAGTAAATAGGGAATCTAAAAGCAAACAGCGCCCCTTTAGTTTTTTTAAAGCCCACACTTTAAAAAGGAAGCCCAAACCACCCTCAATGCAAAGCCGAGCTTTGAAAAGCTATTTGAGAACAATACGACGAGTGTCTGAGCAAAGCGAGTTTTCGTCGTATCCCAAATAGATTGAAAAGTGAGGGAACCCGAAGGGCAAGCATAGGTTGGCCTTTTGTTTGGTTCCGTTTAATTTGATTCGCTACATCCATGTAGCTCACCCTTCGGGCGCCTCCGTCGTCTAAACTTGTTCCAGACAAATTTATGGCCACGCAAAATAAATGAACGCCCCCACGGCAGTAGGCTCAAATAAAGCAAGATTCCTTATGCTTGTACCAAAATCAATCCAAAGAAAACCCTAAGGGTCCAGAGTCAACCTACCCCACTCGAACATACCGCAAAATAAACCCCTTAAAATCAGCCTCCAAATACGCATCCGTATCCACCGGCTTCTGCTGAGAAGCCATAAACCCAAACGCCTCCATGCAGCCTGCCAACTTATTTTTACGACCTCGCCCTGGATCAACGATAATCACCTCACACGTAGGCTTGGCATGATTCTCAAGAAAACGAGACAACAACTCGATATGAATATCCTCATATAACAAATCACTGCCAATAATCAGATCAAATAGCCCCAGCTCATCCTCCTTGGCTGCCCAATCTACGCGTTCGAAGTCAATCACCTCCCCTTCATTCAATAAAGCGTTACGCTCTAAAAAAGCTTCAACTTCAGGGTGGTAGTCAGTCGCGGTAATATCAGCAGATTGTTTCTTAAGCAGCAAACTACTCAAGGCCATGCCACAACCGACTTCTAAAATCCGTTTGGAGTCGGTATCAAAATCATTGATAAAATGCGCCAACACCAAACTCGATGGCCACACCACACCAAATAAAGGCCAAACAGCAGAATTGATACCGAGATCTTCAGCAACACCATCAGGATCAGAAAACTCCTGTCGATCACGTAATGTACATAAATGGATATCTGTTTTACCAAATTCAATCGTCTGGTAACTTAGGCGTAGTTTTGTCATTGGCTTGCTCTCTGATAAAGCGCTAAGCCAGTCTCTTGGGGACAAGTGACAAAACGAGGATGTCTCTCTAAGGTATAGGGGTTTCCCTATAAAAACAACAGAATAAACGCCCTCACAGTATTAAACTGCTCCAATAACAAACTAAAATGTTATTTGAGTTCCGCTATCTCTCTCGCAGCAGCCAATAATGCCAATCTTGCAATCACGCCATAGGCATAAAAACGATTTGGCTCAGCATCCGGCTCACCCTGCTTATCTGGTGTATTACAAGACTGTGCAAACGCCAATGGCTCAAAATGCATACCTGGTGCATTCAAGTTTTCATTCTGATCACGACCGGTATGAACACGATAAAAACCGCCAACGACGAAGTGGTCAATCATATAAACCACGGGCTCAGCGACTGCATTCTCTTCACCTATCGTTTCAAAGGTATAAACCCCTTCTTGAATCAATACATTCTCGACTTCTAGGCCTTCCTTGCTCGATGACATTTTATTACGCTGCTTACGATTGAGATTCTCAATTTCTTCAGCACTTTTCACCATCATAATACCCATGCCATAAGTCCCAGTATCAGACTTCACGACCACAAAAGGTTCTTTATCTATACTGTATTCATCGTATTTTTTTTGAATCATACCGAGTAGATCTTCGACATTGCCAGATAAACATTCAATACCCAGTTTTTCTTTAAAATTCACTTCACCACATTGCAAAGACAGTGGCGAAACCAACCAGGGATCAATCCCAACTTGCTCTGCAAATTCTTCTGCTACCGCTTGGTAATGCGTAAAATGGTCTGACTTTTTACGGTTCGACCAACCTGCTGCCAAAGGCGGCGTTACTTGCTGTTCTAAATTTTCTAATATCTCTGGTCGGCCACCTGAAAGATCATTATTCAACAATACCAAGCAAGGTGAATAATCGCCCAAAGCAATCCGATCACCCACGCGAGTGAGTGGCTCTAACAAACAAGTCTTTCCCGAAGGTAAATCAACAGACATGGCTTCAGTAAGATCATCCCGCAGACTTCCTAGTCGTGCCTCAATACCAGCTTGTTCAAAGATGCCTCGTAACATTTCAAGGCTTTCTAAATAAAATAAATTCCGTGTGTGGTTTTCCGCCACGATAAGCACTTTTTTAGCTTTAGGACAAACCCGCTCGACCGCTGATTGAACCGCTTGAATACACAAAGGCATAAACGCGGGATTCAAATTATTAAAACCAGCAGAAAATAAATTGGTATCAACCGGTGCTAATTTAAAACCGGCATTCCGTAAATCAACTGAAGCATAAAAAGGCGCTGGCGTTTCTAGCCACTGCTCTCGTAGCCAAGCTTCAACCTGCATTTGGTTTTGTAATAAATGTGCTTCTAAATGCAGGAGTGGTCCCTGTAAAGCGGTCTTCAGGTTGGGTACACCTAATGTCATATCCGGTTAGCCTTAATATCAATCAGAAAGCCACTTTGAAGAGGCAATAACATGTGAATCAACACACAGTTTTAGCAGACGCTGTCATGCATACTACATTCTCGTATGTAACGAACCCTTATGGCAAGAGCAACTTTTAAAGTTTGTGACTAGCTTGACGATAAAAAATACGTTATCTTCGTCAAATGGCCTTGCCCAACTAAATTAAATCTAAAGGTATAATTTTAAGTTGTGAGTGATAATCAAACTGAATTTTCTGATTTAGAGGTCATGGTCATCGATGACAGTAAGACCATTCGTCGCTCGGCAGAGACACTGCTAAAGAAAGCGGGATGCGAAGTACTTACTGCGGAAAATGGCTTTGAAGCACTTCCCATTATTAGTGATCAACATCCTGATATCCTCTTTATCGATATCATGATGCCACGCTTAGATGGCTATCAAACCTGTTCCTTGGTTAAAAGCAATCCTAAATTTAGTGATATACCCATTATAATGCTCTCGAGTAATGATGGCTTATTTGATCGGGCCAAAGGACGCGTTGTTGGCGCAGAGGAATATCTGACAAAACCTTTTACACGTGAAGACCTTTTAGGTGCAATTCGGACGCATCTGCCAGTGACAGAAAATGAAGCTAAATCTCAGCCGCCATCACCAGAAGTTGAAGCTGAACCTTTAGCGCAAGAAACCGAATCCGAACCACTATCATTACAAGATGAGGCCGAACCCTTAGCAACTGACACTGAATCTGAGCCGCTATCATTAGAAATTGAATCTGAACCACTATCATTGGATAGTAAATAGTTATGGCGCTTATTTTAATCGCAGATGACTCTCCGACCGAAGTCTTCATGCTAAAAAAGATCTTAGAGAAACATAAACATCAAATCATCATTGCAGAAGATGGTAAACAAGCCATAGAATTGACCCATAACAAGAAACCCAACTTGATTGTCATGGATGTCATTATGCTCAACTTGAACGGCTTTCAAACGACACGCCATCTCACTAAGGATCCACAAACCAGTGATATCCCAATTGTGATTGTGTCATCGAAAGATCAAGAATCCGATAAACTCTGGGGCTTACGACAAGGCGCCAAAGGCTATCTGGGCAAACCTATAACGGAAGAATTACTAATGGCTGAAGTCAATAAGTTATTAGGGAAAGCCGCATGAGCCAAATTAATACGCCGCTTGATGTAATCCAATTACTTCGTGGTATTGAACAACGAAGTCAACAAGAGGGAAACCGCTTATCTCAACAAGGTGAGCGTCAAGGTACTTGGACAGCGGTCGATTTTAAAATAGCACAACTCAGTTACTTACTCCCACTGACAGAAACGCGGGAAATATTTCCAGTACCACAACAAATAACAGCCGTGCCTCGCTCTAAGTCATGGGTATACGGTATCGCAAATCTACGAGGCGAGTTACTACCTATTTTTGATCTGAAGTGTTTCTTATTAGGCCAAAAATCAAAAGTCTCTAAACGAAGTAGAGTGCTCGTCTTAAATCACCCTAACCTCTATTCAGGGCTATTAGTTGACGATGTTTCCGGACTGAAACACTTTCAAGAACAACCGACACAAACAACACAACAAAGAGATAGTGCGATTGCAGCATATCTCAATGGAAACGTAACGCAAAAGGACACGAACTGGGACGTCTTTAGTTTCCAAAAACTAGCGGCTGATCAGCGGTTTTTAAATGCTGCCAAATAATATTAAAGTTCTAGGACAACGATTATGAACTCCTCAAGTAAACTCTTTTATTCCTCATTACTCTCCTCGAAGAATATTTTTAATCTATTCTTAATGGTGCTTTTTGCCAGTGTCACGATCTATGGCATTTGGTTATTGGCCACCGATCAGTACCCGGCCTTCATTGGGACTAAGATCCAATTTACAGGTGCAGTCGTCGGGGCTTTTTTAATCACAATCCTACTCACGGCCCACTTAAGCTATGTTCCACTAGACAAGTTGCAAGCCTCATTAGATGAAATGGAACAACGCAGCCGCCAAAACCAAGATGCCATCTTAAGGTTACTAGATGAAATGGGGGATCTTGCTGACGGCGATTTAACTGTTTCAGCTACTGTGACAGAGAATATTACAGGCGCGATTGCTGACTCTGTTAACTTCACAATCGATGAATTACGTAACCTCGTTACTCAAATCAATACCACCACATTGCAAGTTGCCTCCGCCGCACAAGAAACACAAGCAACGGCACTACATCTTACCGATGCCAGTGACCACCAGGCACAGCAAATAACCGAAGTAAGTACTGCAATCACAGAGATGGCCGGCTCTATTGAACAAGTATCTCAAAATGCCAGCCAGTCTTCTGACGTAGCGACGCAGTCGGTGAATCTAGCCGCACAAGGTAATGAAGCGGTGAAAAAAGCCATCAATGGTATGGATACCATCCGTGAGCAAATCCAAGAAACCTCTAAACGGATGAAACGGTTAGGTGAAAGTTCACAACAAATCGGTGACATTGTTGAATTGATCAACGATATCGCGGAACAAACAAATATCCTGTCACTCAACGCTGCTATCCAAGCCACCATGGCCGGTGAAGCAGGACGCGGCTTTGCCGTTGTTGCCGATGAAGTTCAGCGTCTTGCCGAACGTTCAGGTAGTGCCACCAAGCAAATTGATGCACTTGTTAAAACGATTCAAAGTGATACCAATGAAGCGATTAGCTCAATGGAACGCAGTACCACTGAAGTCGTAACGGGAGCCAAATTATCACAAGATGCGGGTGCATCACTTGAACAGATCGAAGCGGTATCACATCGCCTAGCTGACTTAATCAACAACATCTCCGATGCTGCTAAACAACAAGCCAGTGCTGCGGTTAGTACCTCTGACAATATGAATGTCATCCAAGAAATCACCATGCAAACCTCAACGGGTACGAATGAAAGCGCTGATTCTATCGGCCGCTTATTAGAGTTAACAAACGAATTACGTACCTCGGTTTCTGGCTTTAAATTACCATCATAAAATGAATTCAAAGGCGATATACATGTTTGACATTGCACTACCGTATTCATACTTTATCTGGGGTAAATAATGGCCCAGATAAATAATGGTAATTATGATGCCCTCGCATGGGTACAAAATGAAGTTCAGCAGTCACTCGCTGATGCTTTGCAAATTCTGACGCGTTTTATTGATAACCCAGAAGATGCAGCCAGCATTGAACCTTGTGTAACACAACTACACCAAGTCACCGGCATCATGGAAATGCTGAGCTTGCAGGGTGCACTGTTACTCAGCCAAGAAATGTTAGCTTCTGCCACCCTCATTCGTAGTAACGCTGATACTGATACAACAGCACTGCAAGATAGTTTATTAAAAGGCCTTTTACTGCTCCCTAATTACCTCAACCAAATAGGGCCAGAAATTGAGGATCACCCCTTACGTCTGATCGACACCATTAACGAATTACGCCTAGGCCGTGATGAAAAAGCCATCACAGCAAACAGCTTATTCAAGCCTAGCTTATCGGTTGTTTTACCCAATGATGTATTACCGAAACCGCATGACACGACATCAAAAAGTGCCGTTTCACTGGACAAAGTAGGCCATGCCTTCCAAGTCTCATTACTAAGCTGGATCAAAAATAATGATAATGACAGCCTAAACAAATTATCACAGCTCGTTCATTACCTTCGCATGAGCTGTACTCACGAGCGCAATATTTTGCTATGGTGGATCGCAGAAGGTGTTATTGAAGCAATTAATGATGATGGGCTTACAGTCGACACTAAAACCAAACTCAGCCTTGGTAAACTCAATGACCCGATTAAATCATTGACCAAACATGACGAACAATATTTATTATCAGCGTTCCCAACCGACCTCGTACATCAATTATTGTTACTGATTGCACAATCAACCAGTACAGGGAGTCAAGTTAGCCAAATCAAAACAACTTTTGGTTTAGATTTCTATGATCAGCAAATTCATCAAAAAATCTACAGCTTTACCGATAACGCCCTCACAGAGGCCCGTGCAGGTATTTTAGAGCAGCTCCTTGAAGCCAAAGAACAACTCAGTCAATTCGACCGAAATGAGCCAAATGCAACTACAATTATCGAACAGATTTCAGCACAATTTTCGAGTTTAGCCAGTTCACTTGATCTCATTACAGAAGAAACCGCCAGCCAAATACTGCGTCAACATCAAGAGACATTATCAAGCGCATTAAGTCAGGATGAATTACCTTCTGATGGTCAATTAATGGCCCTTGCCGACGACCTACTTCGCATCGAGAATCAACTACAGCAAGCAAATCATGTCAGCAGCCTACAAGAAAACCCTGAAGATCTACAAAGCGCTGTTATTGATGAATGTCTCAATGAGCTCGCAAATATTAAAGAAACATTAATCCTCGTTGAAAACAAACGTATTAGCAACGATGAGGTTATCCCTGATACAGCAGCCCAAATAGCACTTATTGCGGGCAGTACCTCAATGCTAAACCTAGATGACACCACGCGATTATTAGAAGACACTGCAGCCAAAATGACACAACGTCATAATAGCCAAGATGATTTCACTGATAATGAATTCGGCCTACTTGCTGAAATTATTGCTGCTACCGAACTCTATTTAGAAGGCCTAAGTCAACATGGCCAACATCAGACACAGTTCTTAACACAGGCACAATACCAATTAGATCACTTTGAAGCTTTAGCTAAGGGCGAAGCCATCACTGACGAATCGGAAAATGTCGAGCAATCTTCACAGACTATTCGATCTGAAACCAGTGTTGATCTCTACATCGAATTACAACAACTGATCACCTCTGATTTTGCCGAAGAAGAAGTCGAACTCGAAGAATCACATCAAGAAATCACATCTGAGCCGCAACAAGAAACCAGTGTCGATAGATATATTCAGCAGTTAGAAGATGCACCTGCACCACAACAAGAAACCAGTGTCGATAGATATATTCAGCAATTAGAAGATGCACCTGCACCGCAACAAGAAACCAGCGTCGATAGATATATTCAGCAGTTAGAAGATACACCTGCACCGCAACAAGAAACCAGCGTCGATAGATATATTCAGCAATTAGAAGATGCACCTGCACCTCAGCAAGAAAATAACGATGAGGGGTTCGAACTACAATCACTCGAATTAGATATAAATGATGTACCCGAAATTAATACCGCACCACAATTTGCTGAAGGAATCGATCCTGACATAGCAGAAGTCTTCATCGAAGAAGCAGATGAAGTTTTAGCTGAATTAGATGTGCTAGTTCCAACCTGGAAATCAACCAGTAATGATGAAGACCTCGCGACCATCCGTCGCCATTTCCACACATTAAAAGGCAGTGGACGCATGGCCGGTGCACATAATATCGGTGAACTCGCTTGGTCTGTCGAAGACTTGCTTAACCGTACTATTGATAAGCAAATTGAAGTATCGAATACCGTTCAGGAAATTGTTACATCAAGTCATCAACTTATTCCCACATTAGTGACACGCTTTACGCAAGGCAACATGTCGGAAGACGGTGAGGTCGAAGCATTACAAACCACCGTCAATAATCTAATTTCTCCGGAAATTGAAACTGCAGCAGAGAATATTGAAACGACTGATCACGAATTACGCCAGATCTTTAGCGATGAAGTGTCTGACCATATCAGTGCGTTCAAAGATCACTTATCCAATGCAACAGCGCCTTTCAATATAAGTGAAGCGATTATTCAAATCACCCATGCCATCAAAGGTTGTGCGGGTATAGTTGAAATCAGTGCCATCTCCGATGTCTCCATCGCCTTCGATGATAAGCTACGCGAATTTTATCAACTAAATGCGTCGCTAAATGAAGTTCAACTCAATACACTGAATACGGGACTTAACGACTTCGAAAGTTTAATCGATGATGCCTTAGAAGAAAGAGACAGCCCAGAACAAGTCGATAACCTCTTCACGTTGCTGAATGAGTTGACTGTAGAAACAGGCAGCCCAACACATCGTATCGATCCAGAAACATTATCTGTCTTCCTAGAAGAAACAGATGAATTACTAGAACAATATCAGCTGTTAAGACAACAACTTCAGCAATTGCCTGATGATGAAGACTATAAATCGGCTGTAAAACATACACTCGCCAAACTTAGCGAAAGCGCATCTTATGCTAGGGTCAATGAGCTGAATGAAGCATATCAGTCACTATCTCGGCTTTCAGCCGAAGCAGATATTTCTGATTCTACCGTCTCATCGTTGATAGAAACCGGCTCGACACAAGTCAACAATATCGTTGAAAACCTAAGGAGTAACCACGATCCTTCTGATGTTGAAGACTTCACAGCACAAGTCGAACACTACTTCGATACCCTTCATACCTTACGTTTAGTAACACCTGATACCACTGAAACAAACAACGCCGTTCTCGATACAGGTCCCTTCATCATCCCCGAAACCGATGATGACTTGCTAGAAGCCTTTACAGAAGAATGCGCAGAACTACTGGAATCAAGTGGTAATGCAATAAAACAATGGCAGCAAAATCCAGAAGATGATGAGGCGGCATTACAATTACAACGCGACCTCCACACTTTAAAAGGTGGCTCCCGTTTAACGGCCATTAGTCCTATAGCCGATTTAACGCATCACACAGAATCATTAGCTATCATGGCTGCTGAAAATCAATGTGATACCAATGAAGTCTTTTTTAATCTGTTGCAACGATGCCAAGATCGTTTGGCAGATATGCAAGATCAATTAAGTCGACGTGACAATATCATGTCTGCAAGTGATCTCATTACCGAAATAGAATATTTCAACGGCCAATCCGAAGAACCATCCAGCCCTGAAATTGATGTTACTCAACTTATTCCAACCATCAATGCCCCTGTCGAAGCTGAGCAAATAACGACAAGTAGTAAACCGACAAGTGGTAACAACGAACAAGTCAGGGTTAAAGCTGAACTCCTTGATTTCCTGACCAACTTCGCAGGCGAAGTCAATATTTCACGGGATCGTGTCAGCCAACAGAATACAGCTATGCGGCAACAATTAAGCGAAATGGAATCAACCGTTGAACGCTTACAGGATCAGCTACGTAAATTAGAAATGGAAACAGAAGCCCAAATTCTATTCCGCTATGAAGATACTGCCAACCAAAGCAGGTCAGAATTCGATCCAATTGAACTTGACCGCTTTTCACAAATTCAACAACTTTCACGTGGCTTAACAGAAAGTGTCACCGACTTACATGATATTACCCGCTCAATCGAAGGGCTCGTTATAGAATCAGACACCATTTTGATTCAGCAGTCTCGTCTCAGCACGGATCTTCAACAAGGCCTAATGAACACTCGCTTGTTGCCTTTTAGTGGGCTAGTGCCTCGCTTCGAACGCATCGTCAGACAAACCAACGATGAACTAGGTAAAAAATCGGAATTAACTGTTTATGGTGCAGATAGAGAACTCGATAGGACCATCCTCGATCATATCGTGGCACCCATTGAACATATCCTCCGAAATGCGATTTCACACGGTATCGAAAGTGAAGAAGAACGACAACAAGCAGGAAAAGACGAAGTCGCAAACTTAACGCTCACCATTACACGTGATGGCTCAGAAATCCTGATCACTTTGTCAGACGATGGTAAAGGAATTGATGTAGAAAAAATCCGAGAAAAAGCGCTCACTAAAAATTTAATTAACCCTGACAAAATGCCTAGTGATGATGAACTCATCCAGCTCATCCTGCACTCTGGCTTTAGTACCGCAGATGATATCTCGCAGTTAGCAGGCCGTGGGGTTGGTATGGACGTCGTCAACAGTGAAATTAGGACATTAAAAGGACGCTTATCAATTCAATCAGTGCCGGGACAAGGTTCAAGCTTTAATATTCGCTTACCTTTAACCCTTTCCGTGATGCAAGCATTACTTATCGGCTGTGCTGATGACCAATACGCGGTACCACTTGCTTCAGTTCACGCCGGTGAACGGATCTCGATTAAAGAAGTAAAAGAATTATTAACTCAGGGTGATGAAGCCCGACACGAGTTCAATGGAACTTGTTATAAGTTTATGGCCCTAGCAAGCTTGCTCAATCAGCCCTTTAGATTACAAGATGAGCACGCACCACAATTGCCACTACTGTTGTTTAATTCTGGTGAAGTGCAAGTCGCACTTGTTGTTGATTCAATTAATAGCAGCCGCGAAATCGTATTGAAATCAGTTGGTGAACAACTCGGTCATATCGAAGCCATCAATGGCGCTACGATTCTAGGGGATGGACAAGTTGTCTTTGTACTCGATATCCCAACCCTTGTTAACACCGTCGATAAAACCATTGCTGCAGACAACTTACTCAATAGTGCGATTTCGACATTAGAATCAATCAGAAACCGCCTACCCGTTGCCATGGTTGTCGATGATTCGATCACCATGCGTAAAGCATCAGGCAATCTATTAAAACGTCACGGTTTTGAAGTCATTACCGCTCGTGACGGCATTGATGCCGTCGCATTATTGAATGAACAAGTGCCAGATGTTATTTTGCTCGATGTCGAAATGCCAAGAATGGACGGTTTCGAGTTTGCAACATTGGTTAGAAATGATGAACAATTCAGTGATATTCCTATTATCATGATCACATCACGAACGGGAGACAAACACCGTACCCGTGCTCGTAATATTGGTGTCAACGCGTACCTTGGTAAACCCTATCAAGAAGGTGAATTAGTCGATACACTGCAAAACTTATTGGGTGCGAAATACCCAGATCATGATTAATTTGAGCACAATTCCAGGAATTCCAAATGGCTGAGCTTTCTACTGACTTTATTCCTTGCATGCTGATTCCGCTGCAACAGCACTATTTGTTACTGCCAAACACCACCATTGCTGAAGTCATTCCCATGCCAAGAATCACGCTTGCAGAAGACAAGCCAAGTTACTATATCGGTCAATATGAATGGCAATTCCAACAACTGACTATTCTTGATCTTGAAAACCTAATAGAAAACGAAGACAAACATAGCAAAGAAGCTAATAAACTGTGCATCATCCACAGTATTAATCCTGACACCAAGCTACAAGCTTATGCTTTGCCCTGCCATGGCGCGCCACAATTAATTCATCTTAATGAAAGCGCACTAAAATTAGTCGATGATAATGGCGCAACATCAGAGTTTTTACATTGTCGAACCCATATTGGTAATAAAATCGCCTATATCCCAAACCTCGATAAACTCGAAGAGCTCGTCCTGCAACACCGTTAAAAAAAGTGTAATTAAACGTGCATCATAGACTTTTTAGTTTATGATAATGCCATGTTTTTTTTCCATCTCCGGCTCCTTCTCGGCCTCCTCCTTCTTATACCCTTGCATAGCCAAGCTGCGAGCAACCCGGCATTAGAAAAACAACGCACGCATTTCCAGCTTGCTCTCAAAGCCCTTCAAAACGAGCAACTCAACGAATTCCATGTTCATAAAAAACAGCTGACTGGCTATCCACTCGAGCATTATCTTGAATATCGTTATCTTCGATATAACCCAACCGTTCAACAGCCCAAACATCTCACACAATTTATTAAGCAAAATAGTCATAGTTTCTATGCCGATAGACTCCGTAATACCTGGTTAGACAAATTAGCCAAAAACAAACAATGGCCTGATTACCTAAAGGTGTATCAAGCACCACAAAACCCTGCACGGCAATGCACACGATTAACCGCACTTATCAAGACAGGTAAGCAGCACCAAGCATTAAAAGAAACCACCGACCTCTGGTTAACTGGCAAGTCACAACATAAAAACTGTGATGTTGCTTTCCAGTTTTTAAAAGATCAAGGAAAGCTAACAGAAAAATTGCGCTGGCAAAGGCTTCAACTTGCAGTCAAACAACAGCAATTTTCTCTTGCAAACTATCTCGCCAAATCGACGAAAGATCCCGTCATAGCAAAAAAATGCGTCTCACACTGGCAGCGCATGACTAAAAACCCGCTCAGTCAACTTCAATTAATGCCAGCAAACACGCAGCTCAAATTACCGAACTTTCTCAATGCCCAAACCTTGGATAAAACCTTGATCGAATATGGCCTAACGCGCTTAGCCCGAAAATCGACAGAACATGCTTTTAGGCAGTGGCAGAGATTAAAACAAGAATACAAATTCAGCCAAACTGAACAACATACGATTCAAGACATTATCGCAACGCGTGCCGCACTGAACAGACAAGATAGAACACTACATTTCTATGGCGAGACACCCCATCAACATTGGCGAGCACGTGCAGCATTGTGGCAGCAGGATTGGCCTGCCACCCAAAAAGCCATCCGAAGCCTAAGTATGGAAGAACATAACACAACTCGCTGGCAATACTGGCTAGCACGCAGTTATGCAGCACAAGGGCAGCAACGAAAAGCCGATAAAATTTATCACAAACTCATGCTGGAACGTGATTACTATGGTTTCCTCTCCGCAGATAAATTAGGTAAAAAATATCATCTAAATCACCAGCCATTACCCCTAACTAAACAGCAGATATCGGCCTTCTCAAATCGCATAGAAGTACAACAACTACACGAATTTTATGTGCTTAGTATGAATACAGAAGCCCGACAACAAGCCTACTATCTAAAACAGACATTGCCCAAACGTGACCTCGAAATATTAGCCACATTGACCCACAGCTGGGGTTGGCATAATCAAACAATTGCTTTACTCGGTAAAGCAAAATCATGGAACGATCTTAATTTACGTTTTCCAGTCATCTATGAACAAAATATGATTCAAGCAGGCAAACAAACCGGCTTAGACCCATCTTGGCTACTCGGCGTAGCAAGACAAGAAAGCGCCTTTAACGTCAAAGCCCGTTCACGTGTTGGCGCACGAGGTCTAATGCAATTAATGCCAAAAACAGCACGCTCAATTGCTAGGCGTATAAAAGCCCCGCTTAAAAACTTATCAGAATTAATTATCCCAAAGCGCAACATCCAACTAGGTAGTGCCTACTTACGACAAGTCTATGATGAACATCAAAAAAATCCCGTTCTCGCAACGGCTTCTTATAACGCAGGTCCTCACCGTGTAACACGTTGGCTACCAAAGAAGACCTTACCAGCTGACATTTGGATTGAAAATATCCCTTTTAATGAAACCAGAAAATACACTGCAAACGTCATCAGCTACGCCGCTATTTTTGATTACCAACGCAAGCAAAAAATAACGCCACTTCTAAAACGTATGCCCGCCGTTCAACCTAAAAACTAGTTCTCAAAAGAATTGTCTATGAAAGAACAACAGACACTAGGTTAAACTAAATATATGGAAACTTATCTCGTCGGCGGCAGCGTCCGCGATCAACTTCTTGGCCTTCCTGTAAAAGATCGGGATTGGGTTGTGGTCGGTGCAAACCCAAATGACATGCTGAAACAAGGTTATCGACCTGTCGGCAAGGACTTCCCCGTTTTCCTTCATCCCAAAACCCAAGAAGAATATGCACTCGCAAGAACTGAGCGTAAAACGGCACCAGGCTATAAAGGCTTTGCTATTCATGCTGCACCCGATGTTACGCTCGAACAAGATCTCGCTCGTCGCGATTTAACCATCAATGCTATTGCCCAAGACACTAATGGCCAATTAATTGACCCCTATGATGGCCAACAAGATATAAAAGATAAAGTACTACGTCATGTCTCTCCAGCCTTTACAGAAGATCCGGTTCGCGTATTGAGAATAGCGCGCTTTGCTGCGCGTTTTGATTTTACGATTGCCGACGAAACCAAAGACTTGATTCAACAAATGATAGACGCAAAAGAACTCGATCATTTGGTACCCGAGCGTGTTTGGCAGGAACTAGCAAAAGCTTTACAAACCCCAAAACCCTCCCGTTTTTTTACCTCGCTGCGAGATGCAGGGGCACTTCAGCCTCTATTCCCCGAAGTTGATAGGCTATTCGGCGTGGCCCAAGTGCCTAAGTGGCACCCTGAAGTCGATACCGGTGTCCATGTGATGATGGTGATCGATCAAGCTGCGCGCTTAAGCCAAGATATCGCCGTTATTTTCGCGGCGCTTTGCCATGACTTAGGAAAAGGCACCACACCCAAAGACGTATTGCCGCAGCACATTGGACACGAAGAACGTAGTATTGAGCTTACTGAACAACTTTGCCAACGCATTAGAGCCCCTAAAGATATCCAGACATTAGCTGTCAAAGTCGCTGAATATCACACGCATATGCACTTGTTAATGGAGCTAAAACCCAAGACTATTCTCAAAGTCATCAATGCCTTAGATGCCTTTAGAAAACCACAGCAATTTGAACAATATCTCCTCGCCAGCGAAGCCGACTTTCGAGGCCGTCCCGGCTATGAAGATGCTGACATGCCAAACGTCGCTATTTTTAAAAAATGTTATGAAGCTTGCAAAGCTATCGACGTCAAAAACATCCTTGCGCAAGGCCTCGAAGGAAAAGCCATTTCAGAAGCGCTCGACAAACAACGGATACAAGCGATTAGCTCTGTCATGAAAAAAGTGAAACAAGACCATAAAAACTGAACAAATCCTGTAATAATTACAGTAAACTGCCATACCTAAATAGTTTTCTTAAATAACCAAGATAGGACTTGATCCCATATGAGTAGTGCAATTTCCGCTAACTGGACCAGCGTTAACGCTGCCTGCCAGCCATTAGTTGATCAACTCGTTACTGACGCACAAGCTTTGCAATTAGAAGTCAGTACATTAAGTAACGGAACACGCATCATTGATGCCGGGATAAATTGTGTTGGTGGGCTAGAGGCAGGTCGCTTAATTGGCGAAATTTGCATGGGTGGACTGGGTACAGCAACACTGGGTACCAATAGTGGTTTTGATAACTGGCCTTGGTCCGTCAATGTACATGCAAAAACACCGGTACTAAGCTGCCTAGGCAGTCAATATGCTGGTTGGAGTCTGTCTCACAAAAGTGAAGACAGCAAGTTTTATGCTCTAGGATCGGGCCCTGGTCGCGCCTTAGCTGGTAAAGAAGAAGTCCTCAAAGAGTTTGGCTATAAAGATAGCGCTGACAGCACTTGTATCGTACTGGAAGTCGATAAGTTTCCACCCGTTGAGGTAGCGGAAAAAGTGGCCAAAGATTGTGGCATCGCGGCAGACCAGTTGACCTTCATCCTAACACCGACTTCAAGTCTGGCCGGTGTCATGCAAATTGCCATTCGCGTTTTAGAAGTCGCTATGCATAAAGCCCACACATTGCACTTCCCAATGGATAAAATCATCGATGGCTTTGGTGTGACTCCTGTCGCACCACCCGGCGGAGACTTCATGACAGGTATGGGCCGTACTAATGATGCCATCTTATATGGTGGATTGGTTCATCTCTTTGTCCAGTCAACCGATGATGAAGCCAAAGACTTAGCCGATAAAATGCCAAGCAATACTTCTTCAGACTATGGTCGACCTTTTGCTGAAATTTTTAAATCATATGAATATGATTTCTTTAAAATTGATCCGATGTTATTCAGCCCAGCCAAAGTCATTGTGACAAATGCCAATACGGGCAAAAGCTTTACAGCCGGCGAATTAAATGAAGCGATGCTCACAACTTCTTTCGGCTTATAACCAAACGTAGTAATGGCATCCCAACATATTGTCATCTTTAATGACACGCATGGTTGGCATAGTAACCAACTCCTCAATGCTTTTGCAGATTATGATGTTGATGTCAACTTAGCAGACTTAGCAGATTGTGCGATTGATCTTGATGCTGAACATGGTTTGTGGATACCCGGCTTAGAAGGTAAATTACCTGATGCTGTGATCGTACGCGGCATTGCACCAGGCACTTTAGAACAAATTACCCTGAGAATGGATATTCTCCATACTCTAGCGGAGTTAAATATCCCTGTCCTCAATACTGCTAAGGCTATTGAACATACCGTCGATAAAGCCAGAACATCATTACGTCTTCATCTTGCCGGTATTAAAACACCTAAAACATGGGCCTGTGAAAACAGTGAAAAAGCGCAACGCCTTGCTGAACAACAATTAAAGCAAGGCCGTGCACTGGTCCTTAAGCCCCTATTTGGTTGCCAAGGTAAAGGCATAGAAAAAATTACATCGCTGGCTGAACTAAGAAAGCAAATGCCCGTCGGTAATGCTTTTTATTTACAGCATTACATCGAGCCTTATACACCGAACCAGTGGCAAGATTGGCGTCTTATGGTCATCGATAACCAAGTCGTGGCAGCCATGTCACGTCATGCCAAACATTGGATCACCAACTTTGCACAAGGTGCTGAGTGCTTAGCCGCCACAATAAACGATGACATGATAGCTTTAGCTTTAAATGCAAGCAAAGCTGTAGACGCAGCCTATGCTGGTGTCGATATTATCCGAGCACAAGGTGGCAGCTATACCGTGTTAGAAGTCAATAGCGTTCCTGCATGGAAAGGCTTACAACAAGCAACAGGAATCAATATCGCTAATCACATTGTACAAGCCATTAATAAACGTCTTACCACCCCTTTCGAAACAAAACATGCTCAGCATTAAGGAAATAGAAAACGCGATTACTTGGGCATGTATTCAAGAAGTATCAGCCCCCAAACCCGGCAACGTTAATGGCTTTAGTGATGGTCATGATATGTCAGTACAACAGTTTATTGACAGTGCACATGCCATCGCACCCGCCTTATCTCAACCCGATCAAAGTATAGGGAAAATGATATTGAATGCAGTCAAAGCAACCAGGGCTGTTGTAGACTGTAATACCAATCTCGGCATCATTTTGCTCTTTGCACCGCTCTGCAAAGCCATCCACACATGCCAACATTTTAAACATTTACCAACGGCATTATCGCGCACCCTCGATTCTCTCACTATTGAGGATACAAAATTAGCTTATCAGGCTATTCAAATTGCCCAGCCTGGAGGCCTTGGGAAAAGTGAAGAACAAGACATTCATTCAACCCCAACAATTGGCCTAAAACAGGCTATGCAGCTTGCTAAAGATTATGATTCAATCGCAGCACAATATAGCAATAACTATCATGATATTTTTGAGGTCGGTTTAAGCAATTTGACATTATCGATTAATTGTGGGGAAAGTATTGAATGGGCTACCGCTTTCGCGTA
>Ga0228634_1000390_pt1 | contig 33732 bp, 30 predicted proteins | sample 42DmetaG_FD_190063 | JGI IMG/M metagenome (GOLD analysis project Ga0228634, IMG submission 190063) | Seawater microbial communities from Monterey Bay, California, United States - 42D | ecosystem: Environmental > Aquatic > Marine > Coastal | place: USA: California | collected 2016-09-27 | reverse complement strand
GAACAATGGAAGGATTTAAAAAAGCAGTTGGAAAAATTGAAATTGAACCTTAAACATTTTTTGGTTTTATCAATTGAAAACGCCTTACAGTTTGCTGAAAAAAACCGTTGGGGCTTGTGTAAAAACAACGATTTTATCTACCTGTACAATGGTACTTTTTGGGCTGAAATTGACAAAGATACATTCCAAAAGTTTTTGGGCGAATCAGCCGAACAAATGGGAGTAGCTAAATTTTCAGCAAGGTTTTACCAATTTAGGGAACAGTTATTTAAACAGTTTCTTGCAACTGCATATTTACCCACCCCCGAAAGCAATAAAGATACTGTACTGATTAACCTACAAAACGGAACATTTGAAATAAGTCCACAGGGTACGAAATTAAGACCGTTTGACCATTCGGACTTCATTACATACCAACTACCATTTGAATACAACCCAAAGGCAAAAGCACCATTATTTGAAGCGTATTTAAACAAAGTATTGCCCGACTTTGAACGCCAAAGGATATTAGCTGAATATTTAGGCTTTGTATTCATTAAACACGGAAGCAATGCACTAAAAGAGGAAAAAGCCTTAATACTTTACGGTACTGGAGCAAATGGAAAAAGCGTTTTTTTTGAAGTTGTAAACGCCTTATTGGGTACTGATAATGTAAGCAGTTATTCATTACAGAGTCTTACAAATGATAACGGGTATTTCAGGGCAAAATTGGCTAATAAGTTGGTGAACTATGCAAGTGAAATAAACGGCAATTTGGAAGCCTCAATATTCAAACAGTTAGTTTCAGGCGAACCCGTCGAAGCCCGTTTACCTTATGGGCAACCATTCATTTTGAAGCAGTACGCAAAACTGATTTTCAACTGTAATGAATTACCCAAAGACGTTGAACATACAAACGCCTATTTCAGACGGTTTTTAATCATTCCTTTTGATATTACTATACCACCACAGGAACAGGATAAAAACTTACATACAAAGATTATTGATGACGAACTTTCAGGCGTATTCAATTGGGTATTGGAAGGGCTTAACAGATTACTGGAGCAAAAGAAGTTTTCAGATTGTGAAGCAGCCCAACAAGCCGTTGAACAATACAAAATTGAAAGTAACAGCGTACAGATGTTTTTGAATGAAAGCGAATACAAAGGCAGTTTAACCAATTACAAGTTAATCAAAGACCTGTACCCGGAATATAGAGCCTTTTGCATTGATGACGGAATGACACCTTTTAAAAAGACCAATTTCATAAAACAGTTACGAGCGTTGAGTTTGGTTGTAGATAGGGTTTCACAAAACCAATTAGCGGTATTTATTGAAGCACCGGAAATAAGTTTTTAACACAATAAAAAAGGTTTTTTCAATGAGTAACTTTAATAACTTTAGTAACCAACCACACCGATACAGTTTAGAAAAAGGCAGTAAAAAGCACCATTGCCCCGACTGTAATAAAAAGACGTTTGTACTGTACATTGATACGGAAACAGGCGACCATTTGCCCGAACAGTACGGACGTTGCGACCGTGAAAGTAAATGTTCGTACCACCTAAACCCGTATTTGGACGGTTACGCAAAAGCAATTTGGGAACAGGAACAGGGCAACCGTTCGGAATTACCGAACAATTGGAAGCAACAACGAAAAAAGGCAATACCACAGCCCACACCTGAACCCGTATTTTTTGACTTTGATACATTCAAACAAACATTACAGCCCGAACGCTATGAAAAGAACACGTTTATACAGAACCTATTTTACAGGGTACAATTTCCCTTTGAAGTTGATGAGGTTACAAAGGTTGTTCAGTTGTACCGATTGGGGACGGTTGCAAATGGTTACAGAGCAGGGGCAAATACTTTTCCTTTTATTGATATAAAGGACAATGTAAGAGCCGTTCAGGTTAAACAATTTGACGAACAGAACCACACCACAGGCACGGACTTTTTACACTCAATAATTGAAAAGCACCACACCCGGAACAATAAGCCGTTGCCCGAATGGTTGGAAGCATACACAAAGCAGGATAAACGAATTTCCTGTTTATTTGGCGAACACCTTTTAAGTAAATACCACAGCAACCCCGTTGCATTAGTTGAAGCCCCAAAAACAGCCGTTTACGGTACGTTGTATTTTGGTTTACCCGAAACACCTGAAAGCCTTCTTTGGCTGGCAGTTTACAATAAAAGTAGTTTTTCATTTGACAAGCTGAAAGCATTGCAAGGGCGTTTTGTGTATGTATTTCCCGACCTTTCAAAAGACGGTAACACCTTCAAAGAATGGGAAAACAAGGCCAAAGAATACGAAAGCCGTTTACCCGGAACACGTTTTATATTTTCGGACTTACTGGAGCAGTTAGCACCTGAACGGGACAAAAGCGAAGGCAACGACCTTGCAGACTATTTGATAAAACAGGATTGGCGACTATTCAGGAAACAGAATATTCAGGAACAACCACCACAGCCCGTACCTGAAAAAGTTACTAAAGTTACTAAAGTTACCCACCAACAAAACATTTATTTTTCACACGCTGAACCATTGCCAAAAGTTGAGGTATTCAAAACTGAACGAATTGAACACACTATAAAGGAACAGCCCCAAAACTGGAGCAATGATATTGCAGAACTTGAAAACTACTTTACAAGTATTGAACTACCAACCCAACTCGTAAAGCTGAACAGGTGCAGCACAATAACAGATTGTTCCCTATTCATTGAAAGCCACTTTGCCACCGTGAAAGGAAACAACGGGAACAGAACCTTTTTACCCTACCTGAACCGATTACAGGAATTGAAACAAATATTAACTATAAATTCAAATTGATATGATTACAAAAGAAGTACAGACACTTGAAAGCTACTTTAAAACAGAAAACGAACATTGGAATGGGTACGCCTTAAAAACCATTCGTAAAGCATTAGAAAAACAATTATTCAGCGACTTTAATAAACTTATGCAGTTGTATGAGTTGAGTATAAATATTGCAAGTGAAAGCCACAGGGAAAAGCCCTTTGAAGGTTTGCAATTGATTATTTCAGAATACGACAAAGACGAATTAACCACCGAACAGAAAGTTTATTTATTGGAAGGCATTTTTGATTACTTAGACCATACAGATTTTGACGGTTGGTATTCTAACGAGATACAGGATTTAATGAAAAGTCAAATTGCGGTTTACAACAATGAGTTAAAAAACAAACTACCTGAATACAATAAACCATTAACCGGGAACATACGGGACACCCTTAAAGACTTAATGCAAAAAGAACTCGAGCAGTTACCCGAAACACTCAAAGAACTTGACCCTGTGCAACGGCTGAACATACTTTGTAAACTTATGCCGTATGTATTGCCCAAAACTGAAAGCGTTAAACATACATTGGGTGAACCTGAAAAACCTAAAAAGAATTGGTTTGATTAAAGTCGTATTGTTCGATATAGTTCAAAGTTCCTTAATTATTTAGGTTTCATTTTCAAAAATAAGTTAAATTTACAACCTTATCAATTGAGAGGATTATGAAAAATTTTACCCTATTATTTTTAATGAGTTGTTATTTGTGTAGTTGTTCAAGTAATAAAAAAACTGAAAACTCACTTACAAAAGATAATTTGAAAGGAAGCGTGAGTTTTGTTGAACAAAGAACGTATAAAGCAGAATACAAGTTTGGGGAGATACAAAACGGTAGTTTATATTATAAATACACCTTCAAGTATGATGAAAAAGGAAATGAAATAGAAAGGAACAGTTATATTTCAGACGGTAGTTTATATTATAAATACACCTACAAGTATGATGAAAAAGGAAATGAAATAGAAGAGAACATTTATAGTTCAGACGGTAGTTTGAGTATTAAATATATCTCCAAGTATGATGAAAAAGGAAATAAAATAGAATATAACAGTTATAATTCAGACGGTAGTTTATTGTCTAAATACACCTACAAGTATGATGAAAAAGGAAATGAAATAGAATATAACAGTTATAATTCAGACGGTAGTTTATTGTCTAAATACACCTACAAGTATGATGAAAAAGGAAATGAAATAGAAAGGAACAGATATAATTCAGACGGTAGTTTGAGATCTAAATACACCTTCAAGTATGATGAAAAAGGAAATAAAATAGAATATAACAGTTATAATTCAGACGGTAGTTTATTGTCTAAATACACCTACAAGTATGATGAAAAAGGAAATGAAATAGAATATAACAGTTATAATTCAGACGGTAGTATAGATGAAGAAACAACCTACAAGTATGAATTTGATAAATTTGATAATTGGATAAAGAAAGTCTCATTAGAAAAAGATAATCCACTTACAGTTATAGAAAGGTTAATAGAATATTATTAATATGCCAAAGCCCTATACATTCCCAACCCTATACAATGAAGCGTTGCAAATAAGTGTTTCTAAGTTAAAAGAATGGAAGTACCTCAACCCTGAACAGATAAAAAGCGGTACATTAAACTGGAGCAGTAACGGAAACCCAACAGGCAGTATTTCTATAAAGGTAAACACCCACAACGAACAGCTATACATTGAACTGGATTATAAGTATAAGGACGAACCCCGAAACTATAAAGTATATTTAACCTCAATCCCTTCAAACCTGAATAAAGGAGATATTTGGTATTTCATTTGCCCACAGACAAACAAGCGTTGCCGTAATCTGTATTTAATTAGCGGTTACTTTTTACACCGTGAAGCGTTTAAAGGTTGTATGTACGAAAAGCAAACCCAAAGCAAGAAGTACAGGCAACTGGATAAAACATTTGGTGCCTATTTCAAAATTGATGACCTATACGATGAAATGTATAAAAAGAATTTCAAAAAAACGTATGCAGGAAAACCAACCAAAAAGTATTTGCGAATAATGGAACAAATACATAAAGCCGAAAGCATACCATACCAAGAAATTGAAAAGGTTTTGTTAAGTTAATTTTACATTAAATTTGAAAATTTATACATTTTAGCAAATTATTAAATTCAAATTTTTATCTATTCTTTTTATTTAAAATCAAAGTAATTAAAGGTAAATCAGCCGGTGCAAAATTGTATTCATTTAGTTTTGAAATATCAATCCATTCATAAGAATCATGGTCATTCAATTTTCCTTTGTAATTAATTAATTGACATTCATATCCAAATAATTCTATTTTGATTTTATCATAATTATAATTGGATTGACCGATAAATTCTTTGATTACTACATCCATTTCTAATTCTTCATGTAATTCTCTTTTTAATGCTTGTTCAAACGTTTCTTTTTCTTCTATTTTACCGCCAGGAAATTCCCAAAATCCAGCAAGAGATTTACCTTTTTTTCTTCGACAGATAAAAACCTTTTCTTTATCGAAAATAATTCCACAAATAACTTTAATTGTATCCATGACTTTTTCTGTGATAACGGATATTGTCGAGATCTAATTTGTGATTTTTTAAAACATTTAATTTACCTTTTTCAGCTCCAATTAACTCGAAGTTGTCTTTAATTGCAAAAGCCCCTTTATCAAACATAACATGATGATTTGGACATAAACAAATTAAATTTGCTAAACTATCATCACCATTGTGAGGTTTACCCAATGGTTTAATGTGAGCACCTTCTGAATAGAAACCATTTTTTGTTGGAATAGCAATATTACAAACTTGACATTTATGATTATAAAGTGCTTTTACATCATTTGCAATTTTAGTGTCACGCACAATTCTCAAAACTGTACCTTGTACACGCTTTTTTTCTCTAATTGAATGGTCTAATTCAAGTTCGACTTCTTCTGCTGTTTTACGATTAACATTTTCTCCTGAATAGACAAGTCTAAAACGACAAATTTTGAAACCGCTTTTTCCTATTTCTTGCCAAGCATCAACAACACTATACAATCCTGCATAAGTATACCCAGATTTAGGGGAAAATGGAGAATTGTGTTGATAACCACGAATTACTCTAACTGGTAATCCCTCGTTCATACTTTTTACTAAACCTGCATTCCCTCTATTTTCCCAAGTTTGATCTGCAATCTGTTTACCTGTATTCGAATCATTACCACCTGCGCCTGTATAAATAATTTCATCACCTAAGTCTTTATCATCTTCATATCCGCCAGACAATACAATTGCAGCAGTTCCTAATGATCCGTTTCCGTCTATACCAGCCCCCCAATTTCTATGAAAACTTGTTGGCATCATCTCTCTTCGCCCTTCGAACCAATAGCCCTCTTCAATTCCTTCTATTTCTCCAAATATTATATCTCTTGGCATAATCTAATATTAATTAAGTTCAAATAATTTACAAACGTATAAAAATACATTTATTCATTAAAATTGGATGCCAAACCATAATTAACTTTATTATTTGTAAGCTAATGAATGATTAAATTTCTTCAAATATGTTAATAGTCTTTATTTGAAATAGCAAAGTCATTAGAAATAAAAGTAAGTACTCTTTTTGTAATCTAAATTTGAATTTGCGTTACAATTGTGTTACAAGGTAAATAAAAAAAAGCCTCACATTTCTGTAAGGCTTTGATTTTAAAAGTGGTCCCACATGGACTCGAACCATGGACCACCTGATTATGAGTCAGGTGCTCTAACCAACTGAGCTATAGGACCTAATTCCCGATCTTTTTTATCTAAACATCTCGATAGCTATCGGGAGAGCTATAAGACAATGAAATAATCATTAAAATGATTTATTTCGGGATGCAAATATACTATTCTAAAATAATAATCCAATATAATTTTAAAATAAAATTTAATTTATTCTTAATCTAGCTTCGTTTTCATCCTTAAAACGGTCATCGAGAGTGTACCAAGAAGTATCGTCGCAAAAATCAAATGACTTGTTTGAACTAAGCCTGGCATGTTTGCATAAGCCAATAACACTCCAGATAACAATTCAATAGCAAGGATAACATAAGAGGTTCTTAAAATTTTCACTTTATCTCCTGCTTCATTTTTCCAAGCTATAAAAGTTAGAATTGCTAAAACCAACCAAGAAAAACTTCGGTGAATAAAGAAAGTCACACCTAATTGTTCTGTCCAACTTTCTCTACCAAACCCTTGTTTTGTCAATTCATCAATGTATTCTCTAACCTGAGTACCTAGGAACATCTGAAAAAAGGTTACAAAAAAGCAAAACAGTATTAAAACTTTTAAAGTCGAAGAAAAATAAAGGTTTCGTTGCTGTGATGCACTTACCTTTCTGATAATCAATATCTGAATAAAAATAATTACTAAAGCAAAAAATAGATGAATTGTAATGGTCCAAGGAACAAGGTTTGTAGCAACAACAATAGAACCAAACCATGCTTCAAATCCGAGTAATATTAGATTTAAAAATGATAAAAACACTAAAGTTTTCTTTCTGTAAAACAATAGTATCCATAAAAAAACAACCAGAACTGCATTCCCTGCAAGGAATCCTACCAAACGATTACCATATTCCGTCCAAGTTTTTCTAGCGTTAAAACTTTCTTCAACCAATAAAGATTTATCGTTTCGAATCTTCTCTCCAATCTTGGTTAACCCAATACTTTCTAGCAGTCTAGAAAATTTTTCAATTTTTACAGCCCTTTTTTCAGAATAAACATCTTTGTAATCTACAGGTAATTCGTTTTTATCTGTCGGTGGCACCCATTGCCCAAAACATTTAGGCCAATCGGGACATCCCATTCCACTACCTGTAATTCTTACAAAACTACCTGCGATTACAACTAAGTAGATTAATACTAGCGTAACCCAATTAAACCGAACAAAGTTTTTAGAGAACATTTCCATACCTACAAAATTAAAGTATTTTGTCGATAAGCTATACAAAATCATTAACTTTGATTTCTAAATAAATCCAAATTTTGTTTGGATAAATATAAATTGCAGGCTTTATAAAGAAAGAAAAATAGAAAATGAAAGAAGAAGTAAAAAAAATAGTTGATATCATGAGTCAACGATTTGTGTCTCATCCATGGCATGGAATTGAAGTTGGAGATAAAAGTCCAGCAATTGTTAATGCATACATTGAAATTATTCCTTCTGATGCTATTAAGTATGAAATAGACAAGGAAAGTGGACACATTATGGTGGATAGACCTCAAAAGTTATCGAACCACATGCCTTGTCTTTACGGTTTTGTTCCTAAGACTTATTGCGATGAAAAAGTTGCAGAATTTTCAAGAGAAAAAACTGGAAGAAACGATATTGATGGTGATGGAGATCCATTAGACATTTGTGTTTTAAGTGAACGTACTTTTAACCATGGAAATATTCTTTGTGAAGCGAAGGTAATCGGTGGATTTCGAATGTTAGATGGTGGAGAAGCTGACGATAAGATCATAGCAGTTTTGAAAGGTGACCAAGCATACGGAAACATTGAAGACATATCTGAAATGCCACAATTAGTAATTGACAGGGTACGTCACTTCTTTTTAACGTACAAAGATTTAGATGGAGCAGGAAAAAATGTAGAGATTACTCATGTATATGGGAAAGAGGAAGCATTTGAGGTTGTTAAGCGTTCTAGAGACGATTATGACCGTATCTACGGTAATGTAAATGAAAACTTAGTGAACGGTATTTTAGATGCCTTGAAATAAGTAAAATAAATTTCACAAAAAAAGCTGGATTTTTCAATCCAGCTTTTTTTTTGTTTTATGAAGTTTTATATTTCGTAAGTATCCATAAAGGCAGTTGTAAAATCACCTTCTAAGAATTTCTCATTTTCCATTAACTTTAAATGGAAAGGAATAGTAGTTTTAACCCCCTCAATAATATATTCGTCCAAAGCTCTCTTCATTTTCAAAATTGCTTCTTCACGAGTTTGAGCAACAGTGATTAGCTTTCCAATCATTGAATCATAATAAGGAGGGATGACATAACCTGCATGAGCATGAGAATCTACACGTACACCATGACCACCTGGAGAATGATAACTAGTTATCTTACCTGGCGAAGGTCTGAAATCATGATTAGGATCCTCTGCATTTATTCTACATTGAATAGAGTGCATATTAGGGAAATGGTTTTTACCAGATAATGGTTCACCATAAGCTAATTTAATTTGCTCTTTAATCAAATCAAAATCAATAACTTCTTCAGTAATCGTATGCTCTACTTGAATACGAGTATTCATTTCCATAAAGTAGAAGTCCCTATGCTTATCAACAAGGAATTCAACCGTACCAACACCTTCATACTTAACAGCCTTAGCAGCTTTAACAGCAGCATCTCCCATTCTCTCTCTTAACTCTTCCGTCATAAAAGGAGAAGGAGTCTCTTCTACTAATTTTTGATGACGTCTTTGAATAGAGCAGTCTCTTTCAGATAAGTGACAAGCATTACCAAAAACATCCCCAGCAATTTGAATTTCAATATGGCGAGGCTCTTCGATGAATTTCTCCATGTATAACCCATCATTTCCGAATGCAGCAGCAGATTCTTTCCTAGCTGAATCCCAAGCTGCTTCAAGGTCTTCTTCTTTCCAAACGATACGCATCCCTTTACCACCACCACCAGCAGTAGCTTTCATAATAATTGGATATACGATCTTTTTCGCTTGTTTCTTGGCATCTTCTAAGTCCTTCAATAAACCTACAGAACCTGGAACACATGGAACACCTGCTTCAATCATTGTAGCTTTAGCAGTTGCTTTATCTCCCATACCTGCAATTTGCTCAGGTAAAGCACCAATAAATTTTATGTTGTGCTCTTGACAAACTTTTGAAAACTTTTCATTTTCAGACAAAAACCCATAACCTGGATGGATTGCATCTGCGTTAGTAATTTCAGCTGCAGCAATTATGTTAGCAATAGATAAGTATGATTTTGAACTTTCTGGTGGTCCAATACACACTGCTTCATCAGCAAACCTAACAGGTAAACTATCTTTGTCAGCTGTAGAATATACAGCAACAGTTTTGATTCCCATTTCTTTACAAGTACGGATAACTCTTAAAGCTATCTCGCCTCGATTGGCAATTAATATTTTCTTAAACATAGTTAATCTTTTATATTTCTAATTAATTTAATTCAATTGGCCAATTCAACCAATAAAACTGAATTTAATTAAGCAGGATCAACTAAGAATAAAGGTTGATCATATTCAACAGGTGTTGCATCGTCTACTAAAACTTTTACAATTTTACCAGAAACTTCAGCTTCAATTTCATTGAATAGTTTCATTGCTTCAATAATACAAATTGTCTCACCTGTACTAATAGCTTTACCTACAGTAACAAAAGGATCTTTATCCGGTCCAGCTGAACGGTAAAAAGTACCAATCATTGGAGATTTAACTGTAATATACTTAGATTCTTCTTCTTTTTTCTCAGGAGCAGGTGCTGCTGCTGGAGCTACTGGGGCAGCAGGTGCTGGAGCCGGTGCAGCTTGAATTTGTTGAGGAGCTGCTTGTTGAATAACGTATTGTTGTTCAACTTTTTTAGACTCTGATTTAATTGTGATTTTAAAATCTTTTTGTTCAATTTCTACTTCTGTAACACCAGACTTAGAAACAAATTTAATTAAATCTTGAATTTCTGAAATATTCATAATTATTAGTTTTTATAATTTTATTTTAAAGATTAAGAGTTGTATGCCCATTTAAGGTATACAGCCCCCCAAGTAAAACCACCTCCAAAAGCAGATAATATTATATTATCTCCTTTTTTCAATTGTTTTTCATAATCCCACAAACACAATGGCAAAGTACCAGCAGTAGTATTACCGTACTTTTCAATATTAATCATGACCTTATCTTTTGATAATCCCATTCGGTTTGCAGTAGCATCTATAATTCTTAAATTAGCTTGATGTGGAACTAACCAATCAACATCTTCACTGGATAAATTGTTCTTAACCATAATATCAGCAGAAACTTCCGCCATATTTGTAACAGCAAACTTGAAAACTTGTTTTCCTTCTTGTTTAACAAAATGCATTCTATCTTCAACTGTCTTAGTTGAAGGTGGATTAGCACTTCCTCCTCCAGGTTGAATTAAGTATTGTCTCCCTGAACCATCGCTTTTCAGTATGAAGTCTTGAACTCCATTTCCTTCAAAATTAGGTTCTAAAAGAACAGCACCACATCCATCACCAAAAATGATACAAGTAGTACGATCTTCATAATCTATAATCGAAGACATTTTATCCACTCCTACAACTACAACTTTTTTATACTTACCAGTTTCGATAAATTGAGAACCTGTAGATAAAGCATAGATAAACCCTGAACAAGCAGCGATTAAATCATAGCCCCAAGCATTTTTCATTCCAACCTTATCGCACAATACATTAGCTGTACTTGGAAAAGGATAATCAGGAGTAACAGTTGCTAGAATAACTAAATCTACATCCATTGGGTCTGTACCAGTTTTTTCTAACAATCCATTAACAGCATGTACTGCCATGTCAGAAGAAGCACCATCTTTCATGATTCTTCTTTCTTTAATACCTGTTCTTGAAGTTATCCATTCATCATTTGTATCTACAATTTTAGCTAACTCTTCGTTAGATAAAACGTAATCCGGAACGTATCCTTGAACACCAGTAATTGCTGCTGTAATTTTCTCCATATTATTTATTGAAAAAGTCATTAATTTTATTTGAAAGACCTGATTTAGCAACTTCAAAAGAGTGTAATATCATATTTTTAACAGCAATATCATTAGATATACCGTGACCAATAATTACATTACCCTGAACTCCTAAGATAGCAGTCCCTCCATAGTTCTCATAATTAAACCTATCAAAATACGCATCTTTAATTCCGCGTTTTTTCATTAGAGAGTAAATCCCCTCAGCTTCCTTTAGTACAATGTTACCTGTAAAACCGTCACAAACAATAACATCTGCCAATCCTGAAAAAATATCCCTTCCTTCAATGTTTCCAACAAAGTCTATTTCTTCTGATTCAGCTAACAACTTGTAAGTAGCAATTGTCAAAAGATTACCTTTTGACTCTTCTTCACCAATGTTTAGTAAACCAATTTTAGGTTTTTTAATACCATATACATTTTGAGAATAAATATCTCCTAGCAATGCAAATTGATATAAAACATCTGGTTTACAATCAGCATTAGAACCAACGTCTAATAATATAGACTGGTTACCATCTACCGTAGGTATTGTTGAAGTAATACAAGGCCTAATTACACCAGGAATAGTATGTGTTTTATACATAGAACCTACAAGCATTGCACCTGTATTACCTGTACTTGCAAAGGCATTAATCTTCTTTTCAGACAACAAATCAAAACCTACAGAAATACTACTGTTGGGTTTTTGAGGAATAGCCCTAGTAGGATGATCATGCATCGTTATAACATCTGGAGCATGAACAATCTCAAAATCATCAGGATTAGCTCCATGGTCAGATAGGCAACTCAAGATTATATCTTGGTCGCCTATCAAAACTAGTGTAGTATCCTGAGGAAATTCTTTTTGTGCTAATATTGCTCCTTCAATATTCGCTTTTGGAGCAAAATCACCACCAAAAATATCAATTCCTATCTTCATTAAGAAGAGTTTTAGTTATTCAACAGTTAAATCAAACTGCAACTTCTTTCTCAGCCACAACTTTACCTTTGTAGTAAAGTTTTCCTTCATGCCAGTGAGCATGGTGGAATAAATGTGGTTGTCCTGTCGTTGGGCAAGTTGCTATGTTATCAGCAACCGCTTTTACGTGTGTTCTTCTTTTGTCTCTTCTCTGTTTCGAGATCTTTCTTTTTGGATGTGCCATTTTTTATAATTTAAAAACGTTAATTCAAATTCTTTAACATTGCCCAAACTTCATCGGTATCATCATCGTCGTCTTCATTATCGACGTCTTCTGATTCTTCTTCTTTAGAGTTAACAACATATTTTTCATACAGCGCAATCATTTCAGGATCGCACTTATCTATTTCATGTACTGATCTTACTGGCATAGAAACCGAAATAAGTTCGTACACATAATCTTTTATATCTATTTCAAAAGCATTGGAAGGTAAAACAATTAAAGACTCATCCTCTGATTCGTCTTCCCCAAACTTATATACTATTTGGTACTCTCCTTCTGCTTCAACTTCTATCGGATCATTACACCTGTCACAGTTTGTAAATACTTTTCCATCTACATGAAAAACACCGACCATCATTGTTTCTTTCTTTTCCAATTCCAACTTCACATGAACGTTTCCATCGTGAATAATAGAATAATCAATTCCATCGAAAAAAGCTTTATCAATATCGTATTCAAAGATGTGGTTACCTATCTTCAAACCTACAAACGGTATCACAAATTCTCTTTTTGACATAACTTTCCAACTAAAATCGGATGACAAAGATAATTATTTTAAACGTAATATTGTTAATATCCTCTTTTTTTTTGAAGATAAGCTAATTTATTCAAAATAAGACATTCTTTTTTTGTCCATTGGTCTAACTTTTAAAGGATTCTTTACCATCTCTTTTCTAGCCATTTGATTTCGATAAACATCCATTGCTAGATAGATAGCATTTCTCATGGATTGTTCTGAAGCAACACCTTTAGCTACTATATCAAAAGCTGTTCCATGATCTGGAGAAGTTCTTATTATAGGCAAACCAGCAGTGTAATTAACCCCATCATCAAACGCTAAAGCTTTAAAAGCAGTCAAACCCTGATCGTGATACATTGCTAAAACCGCATCGTATTGTGACATCGCAGAAGAACCAAAGAAACCATCTGCTGGAAATGGCCCCACTGCCAATATACCATCATTTTTAGCCTGAGTAATTGCAGGAGTAATGACCTCTATCTCTTCCTGTCCCAACTTACCATTCTCTCCTGCATGAGGGTTTAATCCAAAAACTGCTATTTTAGGTCGAACAATACCAAAATCATTAATTAAGCTTTTATCAAGCATTTTAATTTTTTGGTAAATGATATCTTTCGTTAAATAGCTACTCACTTCTTTTAGCGGAATGTGAGTGCAAGCCAAAGCAACTTTTAAGTTAGCCCCCACCATCATCATCAAAACGTCTTCCGCTCCTGCTTTATCTGCTAAATACTCTGTATGTCCAGGGAATTCAAATCCCGTCATCCCCATAGCTTCTTTGGAGATTGGAGCAGTTACTAACACGTCTATTTTTCCTTCTGAAAGGTCTTGTGTTGCGGCTTCTAAAGATAAAAAAGCAAACTTCCCTCCAACTTCAGTCGCCTTGCCTAGGTCAAACTTAATTTCTTCATTCCAAACGTTAACTACATTAACTTTTCTATTCACTGCATCTGAAGCGGTTTTACAAGCCTGAAAAGAGAAATTAAATTTTCTAATTGCTTTTTTGTAATAAGATATTGTTTTTGTAGAACCATAAATAATAGGCGTACAATCCAATAAGATCCTAGAATCGTTTAAAGCTTTTATAATAACTTCCGGTCCGATACCATTAATATCTCCAATAGAAACCCCTACTCTAATTGGATTAGGATTTCCTACCTCTTTTTCTATATTTTTATCCATTTATTTGTAATTTTTCAAAAAGTTAAACAGTAATCGAACTCCATATCCTGTACCATTTTTACCTTTATAATTCTCTCCACCATCTAACCATGCTGTTCCCGCTATATCAATATGCACATAAGGTGCTTTAACAAAATGTTCTAAAAACTTTCCTGCAGTAATCATTCCAGCATTTGCACTACCTATATTCTTTAAGTCAGCTATTTCAGATTTCATTTCGGTTAAATAATCATCCCAAAAAGGAAAACGAACAACTCTTTCGGAGCAGCTATTACCTGCACTGTTCAGCTGATCAAAAATTGCATCATCAGCATTCCCCATAATACAAGCACCTTTTGTTCCGATAGCCCTCATTGCCGAACCTGTTAAAGTTGCAGCATCTATAACTAACTCTGGGTCATATTTTTTAGAATATGCTAAAGCATCAGCCAAAATCATTCTACCTTCTGCATCTGTATTCAATACCTCAACCGTTGTACCATCATACATCGTCACTACATCACCAGGTGCATACGCATTTAATCCAGGCCTATTATCTGTCGCTGGAATTAATGCAATAATGTGTTTATCTAAATTATTTTCTGCTGCAGCATAGATTGCTCCAACAACGCAAGCTGCACCGCCCATATCGCTCTTCATACAATCCATAGAATGAGGTGTAGGTTTTAGACTTAAACCTCCAGTATCATAGACAACTCCTTTTCCAACTAAAACGATTGGCTTTTTATTGGTTGCATTTTTTGGCTTATACTCTAAAACAGTAAATGTTGGAGAATCAATAGAACCTTTGTTTACAGCCAATAAACCACCCATTTTAAGTGATTCAATTTTAGCTTTTCCGTAAATTTGAACTTGAATGCTTGAATCTTTTGCTAAACCTTCAATCTCTTCCGCAAATTTTGGAGCATTTAAATAGGACACCGGTTCATTAACCATATCTCTAGCCCAAAAAACAGATTTGATAGTTGTGTTTAATTCAAAAACTGCTTCCTCAGAGGTTTTTTCCGAAACATAAATTGATTCAAGTTCATTTTTCTTTTTATCTGCATCTTTGAAATATTTCAAGAACTGATAATTAGACAATGAGAAACCTTCAGAAAAGTTCAATACCATTTCATCACTTCCCTCTACAAATATTTCCGATTCTTTGCTATCAATTAATTTTCTAGCTTTAAAACCTGCCACTCTATTTTTTTCTTGATCCGAATTACCTTTTACAAAAACTAAAAATTGATTAGCACTTTTAAAATAATCAAAGTCTTTATCACTTTCAATAAATACGTTGAATTGTTCAATGATTGAGGACTGAATTGCAGAAGAAAATTTTGTAGAACCATCTCCGATTAAAACTAAATTTTTACTGTTTTCAGAAGCACTCTTTATTTTTAAATACATAATATTATTTTATCTAGCTTTATACAAAGATACACATCTTCTTAGACTTGTTTATCAAGTATTGTATCCAATTCAACAAACCAAAATCCTTTCGTTGCATTAGGCTTATCTTCTATATATTTTTTATCAAGTGGTTTATAAACTTTTTCACCTACTTGAAATTCTATTTTCTTTTTAAAAACGGGCCCATCAAAACAAAAAGTATGAAATTCTCCGTTCTCACCACAAGGATCAACTCCTATTGGCAATCTGCCTAAAAAATCTTTATCTATTAACTCCCCTACATCTTTTTCATCAAAAAAAGCATCGTTTACGCAACAACTTATTGTTTGAAATCCTTTAGAAATAAAATCACTTATTAGACTTCTTGTATCTTTTTTCCACAATGGAAAAGAAGCTTTCATCCCTACCTTCTCCATGTTTTTCTCCCTGTACTCCCTTAAGTCTTCTAAGAAGATATCTCCAAAAACAACCTCCCGAATAGCTTCTTCTTTAGCTTTTAACAAGATGTTATTCATTTGTGTTTCGTATTCATCATAAGAACCTTCAGAAACCCAAACTTTTAATAAAGGTATCCCTATAGATTGAGCTTGAAGATCTAATAACTCTTCTTTTACTCCATGCATCGAAACTCTTTTCAAGTCTTTGTTCAAAGTAGTCAACAAATACATGATTTCATACTTCCCCTCTTCTAGGACTTGGTTTAATGCATAAGCAGAATCTTTCCCTCCACTCCATGCAAAAATCGCTTTAATTTTCTCTCCCATGTTATAATTCTAACGCCAAATATTTAGCCGTAAAAGAATCATTTTGATGTTTTTTTACGATAGCTTCTGGAGTTCCTTTGCAAACTACTTTTCCACCACCTTTTCCACCTTCAGGACCAATATCAATGATATAATCTGCAACTTTGACTATATCTAAATTATGTTCAATCACTAACACCGTATTCCCATCCTCTACAATTCTTTGAAGCACAATCAATAACATTCTAATATCTTCAAAATGTAAGCCAGTAGAAGGCTCATCCATTATATAAATCGTATTCCCCGTACTTTTTTTACAAAGTTCAGTTGCCAACTTGATTCTTTGTGCTTCACCTCCAGACAAGGTGGTTGATGATTGACCAAGCTTAATATATCCAAGTCCTACGGATAACAAAGTTTCTAAAACTCTATAAATTTTAGGAATACTTTCAAAAAACGGAACAGCGTCTTCAATCGTCATGTCTAAAACATCACTTATTGATTTTCCTTTGTACCGAACCTCTAATGTTTCTCTGTTATACCTTTTACCGTTACACGTTTCGCATTCAACATAAACGTCTGGAAGAAGATTCATCTCTATCACTTTAAGTCCACCTCCTCCGCAGGTCTCACATCTTCCTCCTTTTACATTAAATGAAAACCTTCCTGGCTTATATCCACGAATTTGAGCTTCTGGTAGACTCGCAAACAATGAACGAATCTCAGTAAATAAAGCAGTATAGGTTGCCGGATTAGATCTAGGGGTTCTCCCGATTGGATTTTGATCTATTTCAATCACTTTATCTAAATGCTCTAGCCCTTTAATGCTTTTATAAGGAAGAGGCTTTCTCACTCCATTGTAAATATGGTTCAATAAAATAGGGTAAAGCGTATGGTTTATCAAGGAAGACTTTCCACTACCAGATACTCCCGAAACACATGTTAGTGTCCCTAAAGGAATTTTTAAATTGACATTTTTTAAATTATGTCCATTGGCACCATTTAACTCTAAATACTTACCATTACCCTTTCTTCTTTTAGATGGTATAGCAATCTCCATCTCTCCCATTAAATATTGGGTTGTCAAAGAAACTTTACTTGCCAGTTTGTCAATTGGATTTGCGTTCATTATTTCTCCTCCAAAAAAACCGGCTTTTGGACCAATATCCACTACAAAATCTGCTGCTTCAATCATTTCCTTATCGTGCTCAACAACAATCACTGAATTACCGGCATCCCTTAATTTCTTCAAAGAGTTAATTAATTTAGTATTATCTCTTTGATGTAAACCGATACTAGGTTCATCCAAAATATACAATACATTCATTAATTCTGAACCAATCTGAGTAGCTAACCTTATCCTCTGTGCTTCTCCTCCAGAAAGTGTTTTTGCAGAACGATTTAAACTCAGGTAATTAAGTCCAACATCTAAAATAAAAGATATACGATTATTAATTTCTTTAAGAATCTCCGTACCTATTAACCTTTGATTATCATCTAATTTTGATTCCAATAGATCGAACCAATCTTTCAATTCTTGTAAATCAAAAGAAGAAAGGTCGCCTATATGCTTACCATCTAATTTGAAGTAATGCGCTTCTTTTCTTAGCCTTGTACCTTCGCATTCTGGGCAAATAACTTTATTCATGAAATTTTCTGCCCATCTTTTTACAGAAGCAGTATTTTCTTCGGCATGTCTTGTAATAAATGGGATAACCCCTTCAAAAGGAATAGCATCTTTCGAAACATCTATCCCATCATTACCGTATAAAACAACATTCAAAACATCACTCGGAATTTCTTCTAACGCTGTCTGAATGGAGTATCCTTCTTGTGAAAGCAAACTTTCAATTTTATCATAAATCCAACCTCCCTTAAAATCTCCTAATGGTGCAAGTCCACCTTTTTTTATGGATAATTTTGGATTAGGAATAATTTTATTAATATCAGCTTCAGAAACTTCTCCTAAACCACTACAATTAGAACAAGCTCCATAAGGAGAATTAAACGAAAACAAGTTAGGTTCTGGATCAGGATAACTCACTCCAGAAGTCGGACACATTAAAGTCCTACTAAAATGCCTAACTTCTTTAGAATCGTTATCCATTATCATCATGGACTTATCCCCATGTTTCATAGCTGTAATCACAGCATCGTATATCCTTTTTCTATCTTTTTTAGAGATAATTATTCGATCAATTACAATATCCAAATCGTGAATTTTGTAACGATCTAACTTCATTCCTTTTACGATATCTTGAATTTCACCGTCTACCCTAACCTTTGTGAAGCCCATTTTTAAAACCTGCTCAAAAAGCTCTCTATAATGCCCTTTTCTTCCTTTAATTTTTGGAGCTAACAAAGTAACCTTTCTATCCGTATAACTATCAATTATTAAATCTACAATCTGATCATCCGAGTACTTAACCATTCTCTCCCCAGAATTATAAGAATAAGCTATACCAATTCGAGCATATAATAGCCTTAAAAAATCATACACTTCTGTGATTGTCCCAACAGTAGACCTTGGGCTTTTAGAAACCGTTTTTTGTTCAATAGAAATTACAGGACTTAGCCCATCTATTTTATCTACATCTGGTCGTTCTAGATTGCCTAAAAACTGTCTTGCATAAGAAGAGAATGTTTCAATATACCTTCTTTGCCCTTCAGCAAAAACAGTGTCAAAAGCTAAAGAAGATTTACCGCTCCCACTTAAACCAGTAAAAACAACTAATTTATTCCGTGGTATTTTTAGATCAACATTCTTTAAATTATGAACTCTAGCACCATAGATGTCTATCGAACCATACTCAAACATACCGTCTTGCTTTTCCATAGTATAAATTTAGTTTTAAAAACTTAAATTTTACATGAAAACGAAGAATTATTCTTTTGGAAAAGGAGCCTTGTATTTTATTGTATTCTTATAAAGCATTATAAAAATTGCAAGAAAATATATAGAAGAAAAAACAATAGGTAGTATCACATCATTTTTCATGAAGTAAATCATAAACAAGGACAACACAGTCGAAAACGCTCCAATTACAGTAAATATAACCCAGACTTTTTTATCCGTAAAACCAGCGTAGACTAAGTGGTGAGTCGTATGATCTTTTCCTCCTACCATAGGACTTTGACCTTTTTTCAAACGATTAATCACTACTGTAAATGTATCTGCCGCAGCTGCAGTAAAAGCAATTAAAGTAATTACAAAACCAATCCAAGATTCATTTTCTGTATCTGAACTAACATTCCATAAATACTTAATCGAGAAAAAAGCAACAAACAATCCAATAAACTGACTTCCTGCATCTCCCATAAAAAGTCGAGAAGGATTAATATTATACTTTAAAAAGCCTAATAACCCTCCTATCATTCCCATCAAGGAAATACTCCAAACATCTGCTTTTATACCATCTAAGATCCAATGAGAAATAAGACAAGTAATTAATATAAAAAATACAGTTGTTCCTGTAATCCCATCCATGTTGTCAAGCATGTTCAAGGAGTTCATAATACCTACCACCCAAACAATCGTAATCAGACTATCTAATAAAGGAATATGAAACAAGTTTAGATTAATACCAGCAAAAACAAAAGTAAAACCACATAATATCTGTACAAGTAACTTTCCAAAAGGTTTCGTATTGTATGCATCATCGGCTAGTCCCATTAGAAAGGCTAGAGAACCTGAAATAACTAAGCCTACAAATTGGGGATTATGAAAAATATTTTCTTCATAGTAAACCATTGAAAAAATGATAGACGAAAAAATAAAGACAATAAAGAAACTAACCCCACCAAGTGAAGGCTTAGACTCATTGCTCCATCTAACAACAACATCGTTTTTATTTCTTATTCCTAAAGACTGAGAAAACCTAAGTAAAACTTCATTACATATCATTGAAATGATAATCCCACCTATTAAAAAGCTAAGTAACTGTAAAACCTCTTCCAAAATTATTTAGTATTGAAAATCAGAGACAAAAGTAGTAAAAACTTGACCTTTTTGATCTTTTTCAGAAATTATTGGTTTTTCAACCCCCCAATCTATACCCAATTCTTCATCGTCCCATTGAATAGTACCTTCATAATCAGGAGAATAGTAATTCGTACATTTATAATCAAAAGTTGTATTATCCTCCAGTGAAACGAAACCGTGAGCAAAACCTGGTGGTATCCAAAACATTTTTTTGTTTTCAGCGGATAGTTCAACTGAAAAATACTTCCCATAAGTCGGAGATCCCTTTCTAATATCTACTGCTACATCTAATGCTCTTCCTTTGGAAACCCTAACTAATTTTCCTTGAGCGTATGGCGGGTTTTGAAAATGAAGTCCCCTTAACACGTTAATTTTTGATACAGACTCATTATCTTGAAAAAAAGAAACATCTTCAATTCCTGTAATTTCTCTAAATTTACTTAAATTAAATGTCTCATAAAAAACACCTCTATCGTCCTCAAAAACTCTTGGTTCAATTACTAAAAGTCCCGGAATACCACAATTGATCACTTTCATTTCTTAAAAATTCTATAAAATCCAAATTTCTTTAATATTTTTTGAAGTAAGGTTAGTGATGGTTCTTCAGTAAAATAGCTATCTTCTTCTCCATAACCTCCATAGCCATAGCCATAGCCATAGCCATAGCCATAAGAACCACTTCCTTTTGATTTCACACCGTTTAAAATAACATTAAGCGATTTTAATTGTTGCATATCAAATAACTCTTGAATTTTATTAATAAACGTTCGTTTAGAATAGTGAGATTTGAAAACATATATAGGAATATCTGCATCTGTTAAATTTTTAATCCCATCAGATACAAGTCCAACTGGAGGATTATCGATAATGATAACATCGTATGTTTCTTTTAGTTTTTTCAAAACGTTTTTAAAACTTTCACTTATTATCAACTCTGAAGGATTAGGAGGTATTGGTCCAGCAGTAATAAAGTCTAAAGTTTCAATATCCGATTTCTGCACACAATCCTCTATAGAATATTGGTTAATAATTAAACCACTCATCCCTTTATCGTTGCTAACATTAAATCCAAGATGGATTTTAGGTTTACGTAAATCCAAATCAATCAAAATAGTTTTCTTTCCAGACATAGCTATAATTCCTGCTAGATTTAAAGCAACAAATGTTTTTCCTTCCCCAGAAATTGAAGAAGTAATAGCTATTGTTTGATAAGTCGTATTTATATAATTTAGGTTAGTTCTAATATTCCTAAACGATTCCGCTAATTGTGATTTAGGGTAATCATATGCTAATAATTGTGAATATTGCATATCATTTTTAACTAACGGAACATTACCCAATGTAGTAGCTTTATGAGGTAAAAGCTTTTTAAGGTCGTCTAAAAGATTTACTTCATTAAACATTAAATACTTTAAAACAAGTAAAGCTAAACCAAGAACAAAACCAATTGCAACAAAGGAAATAAAAATCAATCCTCTACTTGGTGAGACAGGAAGCTCACTCATACTTGGCATACTTAGTATTCTTTTATTAGAAGTATAACCAGCATCAGAAATAGAATATAAAAACTTGTTTTCAGTTAGAAGGTTAAAATATTTTTCATTTAATTCTTGAATTCTACTCAATCTTCCAAACTCAATTTTTTTCTCTGGTAAATTACCTATTTTAGATTCTGACTGAATTATTTTTAATTTTAGATTGTTTAAATCTCCTTTTAATCTTTCGTTGATAACATTTAAACTTTTTACAATCGATTGGGATTTAAGCTGAATTCTTTTATTTAATACTTTTACACCTGTATGTTCTTCCGTTACTTGGTAAAGTAAATTCTCTTTTTGCTCTAATAAATCTAAAAGTTCATTTATCTTTTCAGTTACTAAAATTTGGTAGCTTTTCCCTAACATTTCAGGCAACATTCTATAAATGTCTAAACGATTAGGTTCATCTTTTAATTTAAAAATAACACTCTCAACTACTCTTTTCTCTTCTTCAGTTGCTAAGTATTGTTCTTGTAAAGATGCAACTTGTTCATAAACAGAATTCTCAAACTGTTCTGGCATCATAAAGCCAGTTTTACTCTGAAGCATCATTATACTATCCTTAGAGTGAGATAGTTGCAAAGATAAGTTTTCTAATTGCTCATCAATAAATTTCAGAATATTTTCATCTCCCTTACGTTTTTTATCGTCATCATAATTGATAAAGGTATTAGCTATTGCCACACAAATATCGTAGCAAAGCAGAGGGTTTTGTCCTGTATATACTAACTGAATTGTTTTTGCAGCAAGGTTAATTGGAACAACCTTTAAACCAGGCAATAACCTAGCACTTAAGCTATTAATACTGTTAAATTTAAAATACAATTGATTTAACTCAATCGCTTTTTTCAAACTTTTCACATCATGAGCCCTGATGATAATATCAAAATGTTTATTTATTAAATGCTCATTAACTTTACCTTTAATACCATATTTGACTCCTCTAACAACATAATCTAAGAACAAGTTTTCCTGTTCATCCATTGTTAAAATAATAGGAATATCTACAAGAGAAGAATCTTTTAATTCAAATGGTTGAACATTAAACACACTTGACTTATACTTCTCTTCTGTCAGAACAGACCCTTTTGAAAACAGACTTATATGTAAGTTTAGTGTTTTTAAAGCTTTATTGAATAAAAATTGAGACTTCAGTAATTCAATCTCATAAGACATGTTATCGTCGTCTTTTTTTATTCCTTGAATGTCCATTACTTCTTTCGCATTGTCTTTACTCTCAAGTTGTAAAAGCATACTCGATTGGTAAGTTGGCTTCGTATACCTTAGGTAAAAAAATGCGATGGTCCAGAAAAAAGCAGATAATAGAATTGGAATCCACCAATTTCTTTTCAGAACAGTAAAAATGATTTGAATATCAAATTCCTTGTTAACTATTTTAAAACGATTTTTCAATTTAATTTGTAAATCTTAAAATGGTGAATATTAATGTTATTGAAGAAGCTAAACTAGCGATAGGAGCCCACTCTTTAATAGCACCTTTAATTATTTCAGGACGTGGCTCAACATAAATGTAATCATTCCCCTGGATAATCATATCCGCATATTTTAATCCGTCAATTGTAGAAACGTCAATATGATAAATTTCTCTCGAACCATCTTTCATCTTTCTCATTACTTTTACAATTCTTGACTTTCCCCTTTCAGGAATACCTCCTGTTTGAGCTAGTACTTCTAAAAGTGAAGTATTGATATTCTCAAGATTTACAATAGTGGCAGCATTTCCATCTCCAGAGAACACAACGCATCTTCTGTTAGTAACTCTTAATTGCACGAAAGGATCTTGATACTGCGACTTAAACAAACCTTCTAATTTATCTTCACATTCCTTGATTGTTAAGCCTTGAACTTGAACATCTCCCAAAACCGGTAATTCGACAAAACCGTCTCCTCTAACTATATAGTCATTCATCAAATTAGCTCCTCCTGAAGCTCCTCCATTTCTTGTGTTTCCAGTTTTCGTTTGAGTCATTGTTCCACTTATCCCCTCTAAAAGGCTTTTACCTCTATTAGTTGTTAAATTAAAAACCAACCTATCGTCTACTGAAAGTTTATAATCTTCTTTTGGAACTAGTGGTATAGAATCGTAAATAAACGAACCATCTTTTGGTGTCTTGAACATCATATTAGAATTAATACCACAACTACCAAGTAGTATCAATAGAAATATTAGTGAACTTATTTTAATTATTGTTTTCAAATTTTTATTTTTTCTTCTCTAAGAGTTCTTTATAGTAATCGTTAACATTTTTAACTAAAGTTGTGTAATGGAACTTTTCTTTAACAAAATTCCAGCCATTTTTAGAAAAACGCTTTCTTGTTTCATCGTTTTCAATTAAAAACAAAAGTTTTTCAGAAAACAAATTTACATTATTTTTAGGAACAATGTATCCTGTCTCGCCTTCTTTAACAATATCCCTTACCCCACCAACATCTGTAGATACCACAGCAAGATTTCCAGCTTGAGCTTCAATCAAACTTACAGGAGTGCCTTCGTTATTAGAAGTTAAACAAATAATGTCCATGCCAGCATTAAATTCCCCAATATTTTTAATCCAAGAAGTCATTAAAATCTCACAATCAAATTGGGTGTTTAATTCAGTTACCTTCTCTTCTATATTTGTTCTCTCTTCTCCGTCACCTACAATAAAAACTTTAATTTTTTTAGATGTTTTACTTAAAACATCTTCGATAATTGAGAGAAATAATCCATGGTTTTTAATTGGGGCTAACCTACCGATTATAGCAATTGCAATTTCCTCTTCTTTTACGTTATATTTTTCACGGACAACATCTCTTTTTGAAGTTTCCTCTTGAAATTTATCCAAATCAAAACCAAGTGGAATTACTTTAATTTTATCAGCAGGACATATTTTATGAATTTGGGACAGTTCTTTTTTTTGCATATCAGATATAGCTATTATTCCATCTGATTTTTTTGCCAACCTTCTTTCTATAAATTTAAAGATATTGGTCTTTACTTTACCAAAATAAGAATGAAAAACATGACCATGAAACGTATGAACAATTACAGGAACGCCACAAGCTTTTGCTGCTTTTCTTCCTAGAGCTCCTGCTTTAGCAGCGTGAGTATGAACGATATCAGGCTTAAACTCTTCAATTATTTGTTTTATCTTCTTATATGCTGCTTTATCACTTTTAAAACTTGGAACTCTTTGCATTTCACTAATAAGCATAGGACTTAACCCATACTCTTCTAAAATGTGTAAAGAATCTGCCTCTTCTTTTTCAGGAAGCCCTCCAATCAACAAAGTCTCATATTCATCGTCTAAGAATCGAGATAAAAAAGTAGCGTTATAAGTTGGACCACCTATATTAAAACGATTAATAATCCTGAGAACTTTCGGCATATAATTTGTAATTTAGTAACAACTATATTATAATAATAAACGTGAAGATAATAAGATCCTTTTTAATAACTGTCGTAATTTTCTTTCAATTTGTTGTTTGTCAGAATTCTATTCAAAAAGAAATTGATGCTTTTTCAAAAATTGAAGCCTTAAAAAATGCTAGTATTTCCTTTTTAGTTATTGATTTAGAAACATCGCTAACAATTGCTGAATTGAATCCAAAAACCAGTTTACCCGCAGCTTCATCCGCAAAACTATTCTCTACATCAACTGCTCTAAAAGTACTTGGTTCTGACTTTCATCCATCAACGACAATTTATTTTGAAGGTACAATTAGTAAAGACAGTATCTTGGATGGAAACATCTGGGTTAAAGGAGGTGGTGACCCAAGTTTAGGAAGTGTTTATTTCAATGAAAAGGGAGAGGAAAGGGACTTTCTTGAAAATTGGGTAAACGAGGTTAAAAAGAATGGGATTAAACAAATAAAAGGTTGCGTGATTGTGGATGGATCTGAGTATAGTCACTTGGGAGTTCCTGATGGTTGGACTTGGTCTGATATGGGTAATTACTATGGCGCTGGACCTTCTGGAGTAGTTTTATACGACAACATGCTGAAATACCATTTTCAAACCGGAACACCTGGAGATAAAACAACCTTGGTTTCTATATTTCCTAAAGTCGATAATTTAAATTTCAATAACCAAATCGTTGCCTCTTCGAAAAGAGGAGATAACGCATACATATATGGAGCTCCTTACTCTTATCAGAGGTTTGGGATTGGCGAACTTCCATCTAATAGAAAAGATTTTATTGTTAAAGGAAGTATTCCAGATCCTGAAATTCAATTAGCGATTGAACTAAAAAACAAATTAGAAATGGAGGGAGTAAAAGTAGAAAAAGGAGCGAAATCCTATAGATTAGAACAAAGCAACTTCATTAACAACTACGCTAGCTTCACTAAATTACTATCTCATCCTGGAAAAACAATTTCAGAAATCGTTACCTTAACGAATCAAAAAAGTATTAACCTGTTTGCTGAACAATTATTATATCTTTTATCAAAAAATGATCAAAACATAGGTTCAACAACTAAAGGTCTTGAAATAATCCAAAACTGTTGGGGTAAAGAAGTTGATTTTTCAAGCATGTACCTTACCGACGGAAGTGGACTATCTAGATCTAACGCTATTAGTGCTTCTCATTTCTGTGATCTACTATCTAGTATATATAAATCAAACATTTTTATGGATTTTGAAAACTCTTTACCTTTAGCTGGATGTACAGGCACATTAAAAAATGTATGCAAAAATCAGCTGGGACATGGGAGAATCAGAGCCAAAAGTGGTAGTTTAACAAGGGTGAAATCCTATGCAGGTTATGTAGATTCTAAATCTGGAAAAAAACTAGCATTTTCCATTATTGTAAATAATTTTAATTGTACCTCCTTTCAATTAGTGAAACATATGGAGGTTTTGTTTAATCAACTTTCGGAATATTAATAAAAAATATAAAATGACACTAATTATACCTTGTAGAGGTAAAGAACCAAAAATTGGAGAAGATTGTTTTCTTGCACCAAATGCAACTATTATTGGAGATGTAACTACTGGAAACGAATGTTCATTCTGGTTTAACGCTGTTGTTAGAGGAGATGTTAATTCAATTCACATGGGTAATAAAGTTAACATTCAAGATGGTGCTGTAATTCACGCTACATATGAAAAAACAAAAGTTTCTTTAGGCAATAATGTCTCTATTGGGCATAATGCTTTGATACATGGATGTACAATTGAAGATAACGTATTAGTAGGAATGGGAGCAATAGTAATGGATAATTGTTACATAGAGGAAAACTGTATCATTGCCGCAGGAGCAGTTCTTCTAGAAGGAACAAGAGTAGAAAGTGGGTCTATATACGCTGGTGTTCCAGCTAAAAAAGTAAAAACCCTCACCAAAGAATTATTTGAAGGAGAAGTAAAAAGAATAGCTAATAACTATGTGATGTATAGTAGTTGGTTTAAATAAAAAATGGTGAATATCAATAGATATTCACCATTTATTTATAACAAAAACTAGATAAGGTTAATCATCAAAATGATTCCACCCTTGAGCAGTTAACTCCACTACAGCTCCATTTTTGTCAACGTAATAAATACCGTCTTTTGCATCTGTAACATGCCCAATAATTGTCATATTAGGATTCCCTTTGATTTTATCAAAATCAGACTGCTTAATGGTAAATAATAATTCATAATCTTCTCCCCCATTTAAAGCACAGGTATTAGGGTCTAAATTAAAATCAATTGCCGCTATCGAAGTTTGACCATCTATCGGGATTTTTTCATCGTAAATATGGCAACCAACATTACTCGACTTACAAATATGCAATATTTCAGAAGCCAAACCATCAGATATGTCAATCATGGAAGTTGGCACAACACCTAATTCCTTTAAGAAACCAACAACATCCTGTCGTGCTTCAGGTTTTAATTGTCGTTGTAAAATATAATCATGACCATCTAAATCTGGCTGAATATTTGGATTAGCTTTAAAAACTTCTTTTTCACGTTCTAACAACTGTAAGCCAACATAAGCTCCTCCAAGATCTCCAGAAACTACAATTAAGTCAAATTCTTTCGCTCCGCTTCGGTATGCTATTTCTTCATTCTTAGCTTTTCCAATAGCTGTTACACTGATTATTAAACCTGAAACAGAAGTTGCAGTATCCCCTCCTACTAAATCAACTTTATAATTATCACAAGCTAGCCTTATTCCTTCATATAATTCTTCTAAAGCTTCCACTGGAAACCTACTAGAGACAGCAATTGAAACTGTTACTTGTTCAGCAACACCATTCATTGCACAAATATCGGAAACATTCACTGCAACAGCTTTATATCCGAGGTGTTTAAGAGGCATGTACATTAAGTTAAAATGCACTCCTTCAATTAAAATATCTGTTGATACTAACTGAGATTCATCTTCATTTAAATAGAGTACGGCCGCATCATCTCCAATACCTTTAATCGTACTTGAGTTTTTATTTTCAAACTTTTCAGTTAAATGATCTATCAATCCAAATTCGCCTAATTCACTTAATTCTGTTCTCTTTTCACTCATTCCTGACAATTATTAATTAATACAAAGATAAAAAAGGATATTCGTTAGCAATTCATTTATCATTACATTTGTACACGATTTTAAAATAATCAAACTTTATCGTTATATAAACACATTAAAAAAAGAACAAATTATGTACAATGCACTTTCACACATGCACTCAGGATTAAGATGGATAGCTTTAATATTATTGATATTCGCAATTTTTAATGCAGTAACTAGAAAAAAAACAGGATTGTATGAGAAAAAAGATAAATTAATCAATCTTTTCACAATGATTTCTCTTCATATTCAGTTGTTAACTGGATTAATATTATACTTTATTTCACCTAAAGTTCATTTTGTGGAAGGCTGGATGAAAGAAGCTTCCAATCGTTTTTACGGAATGGAACATATCCTTATGATGGTTATATCAATTGTACTAGTGACAATTGGTAGAAAAAAAGCAGAAAAATTAGATGCTCCAATTTCTAAGCACAAAAAAATCATTACGTTTTTTGTTTTAGCATTGGTACTTATACTTGCAGGAATTCCTTGGCCATTTAGAACAGAATTAGGAGGGCAATGGTTCTAAAAAAGTTTAGATTCATTATTGTATTTCTACTATTCTTAAGTTCTTGTATCGATGAGAATAAACAATCAAAACAAGAATCAAAACAAATAGATGGTAAATATTTGTTCACCTTGAAGTGCGCTTCTTGTCATGGACAGGATGGAAGACTTGGTGCTGGTGGTGCCAAAGACCTAAGTCTTTCAAGAATTACAGATACTGAAATTAAAAGTATAATTTCAAACGGTAAAGCTCCGATGCCTTCTTTTAAATCTAATCTATCAAAAAAAGAAATTGAAGAAGTAATGAAATTTGTAAAAAATCTTCGAAAATAATGGAAACAGGTCACGTACTAGTAGATGCAGTTGAAGAGAAATGCGTTTTAATTGGAATAATTACCCAACAAATTACAGAAGAATTAGCAGAAGAATACATCGATGAATTAAAATTCTTAGCAGAAACTGCTGGTGCATTCACTGAGAAAGTTTTTCTTCAAAAAGTAACTACTGAAAACCCAAAAACGTTTGTTGGTAAAGGGAAAATTGAAGAAATTAGAGAATACATAAATGCCCATTGTATAGACTTAGCAATATTTGACGATGAATTATCTCCATCCCAATTAAGGAACATAGAAACAATTCTCCAAATAAAAGTATTAGATAGAAATAACCTTATTTTGGATATTTTTGCCAGTAGAGCAAGGACATCAAGTGCAAAAACACAAGTTGAATTAGCTCAATTACAATATTTACTCCCTAGATTAACCAACCTTTGGACTCACCTTGAAAGGCAAAAAGGGGGAATTGGAATGAGAGGTCCAGGTGAAACACAAATTGAAACAGATAGAAGGATAATTAATACAAAAATTTCCTTATTAAAAGATAAACTTAAAGCAATTGATAAGCAAAGTTCTGTTCAAAGAGGAAATAGAGGACAATTAGTTCGAGTTGCATTAGTAGGCTATACAAATGTTGGTAAAAGCACCATGATGAACCTCTTAAGTAAATCAGAAGTTTTTGCTGAAAATAAATTATTCGCAACTTTAGATACAACTGTTCGAAAAGTTGTGATTCAAAACCTACCTTTTTTACTGACAGACACAGTAGGTTTTATTCGTAAACTACCTCATCAATTAGTTGAATCCTTCAAATCAACTTTAGATGAAGTTAGAGAAGCAGATATACTTATTCATATATTGGATATTTCTCATCCTAATTTTGAGGACCATTATAATGTTGTTAATGAAACCTTAGCTGAAATAGACAAAACGGAAAAACCTGTAATTCTAGTATTCAACAAAATTGACTCCTATAAGTTTATAGAAAAAGATAAAGACGACCCTAGTCCAATGTTAAAAGAAAATTATTCTTTAGAGGAGCTAAAAAAGACATGGATGTCAAAATTAAATGGAAGATTATGTGTTTTTATTTCCGCCCAAGAAAAAGAAAACATTGAAGAAATGAAATCAATTATTTACGAAGAGGTAAAACGAATTTTTAAAATTCGTTATCCCTACAATAACTTTTTATATTAAAAATATTTGATTTAACATTAATTATCTATATTTTAAAGAGATAAGCGCAACTTTAGTTTAACTTTCACGTTATTCTTTAGAAGAGATGAAAGTAACCCTTCTATTCATATCCTTATTGGGATGCATTTATGCTTCTGGTCAATTAGTCACAAACACTTCTCAATCTCCTAACGCCCTAGTACAGAACGTTCTGCTTGGTCCAGGAGTAACAGTGTCAAATATCCAATATAATGGTTCGCCTACTGCAATTGGATCTTTTACCGCTACAAACACAAATTTAGGTATCGAATCTGGAATCATCATGACTACAGGTACTGTTATCAACAATGATGAAGGACCGCAAGGACCTAATGATAAAGATAATGCAGGTTTTGACAACGGTACTCCTGGTCTTAACTTACTTTCCAATCTTGTGAACGGAATAACAACCTATAATGCTTCTATTTTAGAGTTTGATTTTGTTCCATTAGCTGATACTGTGAGTTTTAATTATGTTTTTGCATCTGAAGAATACCCTGAATTTGTGGGCTCTGAATTTAATGACGTGTTCGCATTTTTCATCAGTGGTCCCGGAATTGTTGGACAACAAAATATTGCTCGTCTACCAAATGGCTCACCTGTTACTATAAACAATGTGAATAGTGGAAGTAATAGCTCTTATTTTGTAAATAATGGAGACGGCCAATCTTCTCCTTATAATAGCAGCCCTACTTTTATTCAATACGACGGTTTCACTAATGTTTTAAAAGCCGTTTCTAAAGTTGAATGCGGAGAACAGTATCATTTAATTATCGCCGTTGCTGATGCAGGTGATGGCTTATGGGACTCTGGAATTTTTCTTGAAGCAAATAGTTTATCTTCTAATGTTGAAATGAATATCACCAAAACATTGTCTTATCAAGCCTACCCTCAAGATAATGCATTAGCTGAAGGATGCGTAAGTTCAACTATTACAATTGAACGAAGTGGAACAAATTTACCCGCAATTACAATTCCTATTTCAATAACCGGCTCAGCTTCAAATGGAGTTGACTATACAACAATACCTAATTCAATATCCTTATCCGAAGGTCAAACAATCGCACAATTCACATTTGAAGCTTTAAATGATGCTCAAATAGATCCAGACGAAACAATAGAATTAAACTTTATCACCGAAGATGCATGCGGCAATCAAATTCTATTTCCATTAGATTTTATTATCAAAGAACCAACTCCAATATCTGTAACCGTTGAAAGTGGAGGTGTCCTTTGTCCAGGAGACGATTTAGAAGTTATCGCCAATATAACGGGAGGTGTAGGGCCTTTTAATTATTCTTGGAATACAGGTGAAACAACATCTTCCATATTTGTAACCCCAACATCAACAAGTACTTATACTGTTACCGTACAAGATAACTGCCTACTATCACTAACAACAGCAAATGGAACAGTTTCAGTTCCTGTTTACCTTCCAATATCTTTAAATACTACCCCTCCAATTACAGAAATCTGCCCATACATTCCATATAACATAGAAGTTAATGCATCTGGAGGGGCAGGTAACTATACCTATAAGTGGACTAATAGTATCGACACCTTGATAAATGGTATTGATTCAATATTGAATGTAATTCCAAATGTTACAACAAACTATTTCATCCAAGTTACAGATCAATGTGGAGAAGTACAGACAGGAAGTACTTTATATACTATAACAAGTCCTCCCTTAACTTTAAACTTAAAAGAAGATACATTAATATGCCCTGGTGATCCTATTGAACTATGGATTGAACCACAAGGAGGTGTTCCAGATTATAAGTATATATGGGAACATAACTTAGACACAAGTAACACAACAATTGTAAGCCCTTATAGTACGACCCAATATAGAATTATCGTTTCAGACTCCTGCCAAACATTCACTATTGACGGAAATATTGAAGTAGAAGTAACTGAACCGATTGCGGATTTTGACGTTAATAGTGCATTAGTATTTAACGGCCTCCCTATTTCTTTTCGTAATTTAACAGTTGGAGGGTTTACCTACTTTTGGGATTTTGGAGATTCCCAAACGTCACTATTGACAAATCCTTACAATACCTATGAAGATTATGGAGAATTCGAAATATCTCTAATTGCTACAAATGAAATTGGTTGTATCGATTCTGTAACAAAAAAGATTGATATAGAAGAAGCATATTATGTATATATACCTAATACTTTTACACCAGATAGAGGAAGGTATAATTCAACTTTTTCAGCAGTCACTACTGGCATAAACTCCTTAAGTATTACTATTTTTAATCGTTGGGGGGAATTAATGTTTGAATCAGATGATCTGAACTTCAAATGGAATGGTATTTATAAAGGAGTAATTGCTCAACAAGGGATCTATATATACAAAGCAAGTTGTGTCTCAAACTCAGGAAAAGAACTTGATTACTATGGACATATAAACCTTTTAAAATAGTAAAGAAGTTGATTTAAAAATCATTCATAGTAGAAATTTAATATACTTTATATCCTTATTACTTCTTAAAAAGAACTTTATAACCTAAGTTCATAAATAATCCAAAAAAAACAAAAGAGCATCCTTTTTTAGAATACCCTTTTGAATGTTTAAAATAAACATTAATTTACTACAATGATTTTGTTCTCCCTCCATCCACAGGTACATTAATTCCATTAATATATCCAGCTGCCGGAGAGGCTAAAAATGCAATTGCTGATGCAATTTCTTCCGGTTCAGCAATCCTATTCATTGGCGACTCTGATGCCATACCTTCAAAAATTGTATCCACAGACTTGTTTACTTTATCCGATTTAATCTTAGCTAAAGTCTGTAATCTATCCGTATTAGTCGCTCCTGGCAAAACATTATTTACTGTAATATTAAACTCCCCAAGTTCATTTGCTAATGTTTTACTCCAACTAGCAACTGCACCTCTAATTGTATTGGAAACACCTAAGTTATTCAAAGGTTGTTTAACACTTGTAGAGATCACATTTATAATTCTTCCATAACCTTCT
>Ga0228634_1000387_pt1 | contig 33872 bp, 28 predicted proteins | sample 42DmetaG_FD_190063 | JGI IMG/M metagenome (GOLD analysis project Ga0228634, IMG submission 190063) | Seawater microbial communities from Monterey Bay, California, United States - 42D | ecosystem: Environmental > Aquatic > Marine > Coastal | place: USA: California | collected 2016-09-27 | reverse complement strand
TCTGCCTCGCGCATGTATTCCAAGGCCCACCAGGGCGAGCCGGGATAGGCTTTGAGCGTGCCGGCTGGATTGAAGTCGGCGAGCGCTTGCAGATAGCGGTCGACCAGGGGTGGCGCATCGGGGCTGCCCCACAGCCGGCCCACACCGTCGGCCGATTCTGCTGTCTTGGTAGACCAATCGCCTTGCAAACCATAGAGGCCCGCGCCAGCGTGCGTGTCGATGACCCAATAGGGCGCCGGCTTGCGGCCAAAATATTCCAGAATGTGGACGAACATGGCGTGCTTGAGCACGTCGGCATGATTGCCCGCGTGGAAGGCGTGACGGTAACTGAACACGAGATATCCAGCCTTACGCGGTCGGACCGATACGGCCCAGTTCATCGGTGAACAGGGCATCGATGCCCCAGTCGAACAACTCGCGGGCACGCCCCGGGTCGTTCACGGTATAGGCCGCCACCCGATAGCCTTTCTCCTGAACGGCTGCGACGATGTCCTGAGTGACGTGGCGTTCATGAATATTCAAGGCCACGCAGTCGTGGCGCACCAGGCGGTCATGCCAGTCGGCGGGCACCGCTTCGACCAGCAAGGCCCGGGGGATTTCGGGCGCCGCTACGTGGGCAGCCGCCAGTGCGTCCTCCGAAAAAGAGGACACCAGCGGCGGGATGGCGGAGCGCGCCCACCACTGACGAATCGCCAGTGCCACGGCGGTTCCGGTTTCGTGCTCGCGGCCTGGGCACGGTTTGATTTCGACGTTGCTCAACAGACCTTCGCCCAGGGTGTATTCGGCCACTGTTTCAAAGGAAATCAGTCGTTCGCCTTCGAAACTGGGATCCAGGTACCGGCCCGCGTCCAAGGTTTGTAGGGCGTCCCACGTCAACGCACGGGCGGGACCTCGGCCGTCGGTAGTGCGATCCAACAGGTCGTCATGTAGCAAGAAGAGCACCCCGTCGCTGGAGAGCTTCACGTCGTATTCCACAAATGTGAAACCATGGTTGCGGGCTGCGCGCATCCCGGCAAGCGTGTTCTCTGGGGCCAGGCGCCCACCGCCTCGGTGGGCGATCAGGGCGGGGTAGGGCCAGGTGGCGGTAGTCTCGGACATGACTAAGCATCCATTGGTAAAACCCCGATTGTCGCAGACCTTGTGCCCGGATGATCGCTTAAGCAGGGGCTGCGAGCTTCTGCTGCGGTGTGTCCCCCCGGGAAAGTTGGTAAACTTGCTGCCTTTGCCACTAGCGGCAGGTGCGGGCGAGTGGTCGTAGGCAAAGTCGTTCGTAAACAAAGTTGATACGCAGCCTCTACCGGGCGCGCCGTATCTGATCCATTGGCTACACGCGGCGCCAGCCCCCCCAGCAGGCGCACGCACTTGGGAATTCCAATTGTTCGATTTCATTCGCAACCATCGACGCTGGATGCAGCTGGTTCTGCTGCTTCTGATTGTGCCGTCCTTCGTCTTCGTGGGCGCGCAAGGCTACGAGACCTTCTCCACCAACGAGCCGGAAGTCGCCACGGTCAACGGCAAAGGCATCACGACGACCGAGTTCGAGAATGCCCGCCGCAGCCACATCGATCGCGAGCGGCAACGATTGGGCACGCGTTTCGAGCTGGCCCGGGTCGATAATCCCGAAACTCGCCGTCAGTTGCTGGACGACCTGATCAATCGCCGTGTGCTGGAGGCGGTGGCGATCGACAACCGGTTCTCGGTGTCCGACGGTGCGCTGCGCAATAACGTTGCCTCGTACCCTGCTTTCCAGGACAACGATCAGTTCTCGGCCGAGCGTTATCGCCAGGTATTGACCGCGCAGGGCTTGTCGCCCGCGATGTTCGAAACGAGCGTGCGTCAGGATCTGGCCGTACAGCAGGTGCTGAATCCGCTGGTCGATACCGCCGTGCTGCCGGATGTGGTCAGTGCCCGTCTCGATAGCGCCTTGACGCAGCGGCGCACAGTGCAAGTTCGTCGCTTCGCGGCCAACGATTTCAAAAGCCAGATTCAACTCTCGGATGCCGATCTGAAGACGTGGTACGACGCCAATTCGAAGGCGCTGCAGATCCCGCAGAACGTCGATGTGCAGTATCTGGTGCTGGACGAGGCTGCCGCGACGGCGGGCATCAAGGTTCCCGAAGAAGAAGTCGCCAAGTATTACGAGCAGAACAAAGCGCGTTTCGGTACGCCCGAGCGTCGTCGCGTCAGCCACATCATGATCGAAGTGCCTTCGGGCGCGTCCGAGCAGGTGCGTCGCGAAGCGCAGGCTCAGGCTGCGAAGCTGGCCGAGCAGGCGCATGCCAATCCGGCCGGATTTGCCGATCTGGCCAAGCAGAATTCGCAGGATGCCGGTTCGGCCACGCAAGGCGGCGATCTGGGCTGGGTCAACCCGGGTTCGTTGCCACAGGATTTGTTTGCCGCATTGAGCACCCTGAAAGTGGACGAGGTGTCCGATGTGGTCAGCAGTCCTTCGGGGTTGCACATCTTGAAGCTGACCGCGCTGGACGCGGGCAAGCAGGAATCGCTCGATCAGGTGCGCGACCGCATCACCACCGAGATTCGCCGCCAGTTGGCTGCCGAGCGCTTCGGCGAACTCTCGACCGCGCTGCGTAAAGCCTCGGCCGACCAGTCCACCAGCCTGGATGCCGCGGCCAGTGCCACGGGCCTGACCGTACGCCGTGCCAACGGCGTGGCCCGTACCGGTTTGTTGCCCGCCGCGCAGGTGGCGGACAATGCCGCCGTCGCGAGCCCTGACGCCGAGATGCTGAACACGCCGCGTGTGCGCGATACCTTGTTCTCGAATGAAGTGCTGAATCAGAAGCTCAACTCGGGCGTGATCGAATTGGCAGCCGATCAATTGCTGATCGTGCGCGCCGCCGAAGTCCATGCGCAGCGCGTGCCGCCCTTGGCTGATGTCAGTGATCGAGTCCGCAGCACCTTGCTGGACGAGCGCTCGTTGGAGGCCGCTCGCCATGCTGGCGAGGCCCTGCTGGCCGAAGTGAAAGCGTCGCCTGCCGACGCTCCCGCACCCGCTGGCTTCGATTCGGCACGTCCCGTGTCGCGTCAGAACCCTGGCGATCTGTCGCGTGCGGTGCTCATGGATGTCTCGCGTATGCCGGTCACGCCCTTGCCCGGTTATAGCGGAGTAGCCGATGGCCGCAGCTATGTGGTGACGCGCTTGAGCGCCGTCGAGAAGGGCGATCCCAATCCCGCCATGCAAGCGCAGCTGATCGACCAAACCACGGCAATGTGGGGCGATGCCGAGAGCCGTGCAGTGCTCAAAATGTTGCGCGATCAGTACAAGGCAAAGATCCTGCCCGAAGCCGAGTCGGCTATCGCGGGTGAGGCTCAACCGGGCTGATCCGCGTCAACTGAAAACCGGCCCCTCGTGGCCGGTTTTTTCATTCGAGAATTCGTAATGATCGTCCGTCCCCGTCTGCACTGGTTGCGCATGTTGTTCGTATGGCGCGGGTCGGTGCTGGGCGTGATCGCTCCCCAGCTATTGACGATCACGGCGTTCGCCATTGCCGTTCTGGTGGCGCATGGCCGAATTTTCGAGTGGAGGGTGCCGCTGACCTTCGTGCCGTTCTCGCTGATCGGCGTGACCCTCGCCATCTTCCTGGGCTTTCGCAACAACACGGCCTATGCCCGCTATTGGGAAGCGCGGATGTTGTGGGGCGTGGTGATGCTCGAGTCGCGCAATCTGGCTTACGCTCTCGCGTTTCAAGCCTGCCGTAGTCTTGCTCCTGGCCGGGTGCGAGCGCATCGCGAACACGCCAATCCCTTTTACGTATTCGGTCATCATCCACCGCATCATTTATCTTTATTGTCTGCTGCTGCCTTTCGGTCTGCTCGATTCCACCGGCGTCATGACGCCTGTGATCGTGGCCTTCATCGCTTATACGTTCTTTGCTTTGGAGGCATTGGGCGCCGAAATCGAAGAACCGTTCGGAACCGAGCCGAACGACTTGCCGCTGGATGCGCTGGCCTGGACGATCGAGGCCACATTGCGCGAAAGCCTGGGCGAAACCGACCTGCCGCCCGAATCGCCTGCGGTGGATTATCTTCAAACGTGAGCGCCCGCGCCCCGGGGTGTTGCGACGCAGTATCCGATCGCGGCGCAGACGTGAAATAATAAGTTCTCTATTTTGTCTAGCCTGCGAAACTCATGACTTCTACCGGTACCTTGGCTTTCCGTTCTACGTCCTCTTCGGCGGCACGCGTTCTGGCCGAACGCGATGCCATTCTGGCCGATCCTGGATTCGGTAAACACTTCACCGACCACATGGTCGCCGTGGACTGGACTCACGCCGACGGCTGGCACAATGCCCAAGTGACCCCCTATGCGCCCTTGATGCTCGATCCGGCTGCATCGGTACTGCACTATGCGCAAGAGATTTTCGAAGGCTTGAAAGCCTTCCGCCATGCCGATGGCTCGATCTGGACGTTCCGCCCCGAAGCCAACGCCGCCCGTTTGCAGCGCTCGGCTGCCCGATTGGCGCTGCCCGAACTGCCGGTCGATGTGTTCGTCGAGTCGCTGCGTCAGCTGGTTCGGGTCGATGCCGATTGGGTGCCCTCGGCGTCCGAGACCAGCCTCTATCTGCGTCCGTTCATGATCGCCAACGAGAGCTTCCTGGGTGTGCGTTCGGCGCAACGCGCAGCCTACTACGTGATCGCCAGCCCGGCCGGCCCGTACTTTGCCAAAGGTGTCGCACCCGTTTCCATCTGGCTGTCCACCGACTACGCGCGCGCGGCCCATGGCGGCACGGGTGCGGCTAAATGCGGCGGTAACTACGCCGCATCCTTGTTGCCGCAGCAGGAAGCGGCTGCCAACGGTTGCGCGCAGGTCTTGTTCTTGGATTCGCGCGAAGGCAAGTATCTCGAAGAGCTGGGCGGCATGAACGTGTTTCTGGTGCGCCGCGACGGCACGCTGCTGACGCCAGCCTTGACCGGCAGCATTCTGGAAGGCGTCACGCGCGCCAGCATCATCCAGTTGGCCAAAGATCGGGGCCACAAGGTCGAAGAGCGTGCGATCTCCATCGACGAATGGCGTAACGGCGTGGCCTCTGGCGACATCTCGGAAGCCTTCGCCTGCGGCACGGCTGCGGTGGTCACTCCGATCGGCGAATTGAAAGGGCCGGGCTTTTCGGTCGGCGACATCAATGCGCCCGCGGGTGAACTGACGATGGCGCTGCGTCGTGACCTGACCGATATCCAGTACGGTCGCACGGCCGACCGTCACGGCTGGATGACGCGTCTGGTGTAAACCACCATGCGCCTGCTGCTGGTCGAGGACGAACCCGAACTGGCCCGCTGGCTGGCGCGTGCCCTGGCTCGGCAGGCCGGGTTCGTCGTCCAATGGGCCGACGACGGCTTGCTCGCCGATCGGCGCTTGAGTATGGAAGAGTTCGACGCGGTCATTCTCGACCTGGGCTTGCCTGGTCTGGACGGCCAAAGCCTGTTGGCGCGTATGCGGGCCCGCCACGACGGCACCCCGGTACTGGTGCTGACGGCACGCGATTCGCTGGCCAGCCGAGTGGACACCTTGCATCAGGGTGCCGACGATTTTCTGCCCAAACCGTTTCGCATCGAAGAACTCGAAGCGCGTCTGACCGCGCTGGTCAGACGGAGCCGCGGCCGTGAGCACCCACGGTGGTACTGCGGTGATCTGCATTTCGACAGCGTGAGTCAACGATTTCACGTCGGCACCGAAAAGCTGGCGCTTTCGCCTCGCGAGCATGCGGTGCTGCGCACCCTCATTCAAAAGGCGGGTGAGCCGCTGAGCAAACAGCATATCCTCGATCGCGTGGTGAGCGAAGACAGTGAGGTGAACCTGGAGGCGGTCGAGGTGCTGGTGCATCGCCTGCGCAAGAAACTGACCGATAGCGGCGCGCAGATCGTGACCTTGCGCGGCTTGGGCTATTCGCTCGAACCCGTAGACGGTGCGACGCCTTAGGATCGTGCCCCGCAGCCTGAAAGCCCGCCTGTTGAGCGGGCTGGTGCCGGTATTGTTATTGGTCATGGTGGGCGCGTTGTGGTTGTCGAATCGCAGTTTGAAAGAGCAGGTCGATGCGGCCTACGACCGTTCTTTGGCCGGCGCCTTGCGGACGATCGACGGCAATGTCTCCACGCGCAGTGGGGGATTGTCGATGGAACAACCCTACCTGATGCTGGAGTTCTTCGAGAAGACCGCCAACGGGCAGGTGTTTTATCGCGTGGCGACTGAAGACGGGTTGGCCGAAATCGGAAATCCGGCCTTACCCCTGCCACCCGAGCCCCTGCGCTCGGGCGAACCGCAGTTCTATGAAGCACACTATTTCGACGCGACCATCCGAATAGCCGCGCTGGCTCGCGACATGGACCCACCCTTGGCGGACGGTCGCCATGGCCGGTTGATCTTGCAGGTGGCCGAAAGCCTGGAGTCGCGCGAGGTGTTCGTCAACAGCCTGTTGCGTCGGTCGATCGAGCGCGACATCGTCGGCATGGTGTTCATTATCGTGGTGCTGGTGGCAGGTATCGCCATGTCGCTCAGACCGCTTGCGCGGATGCGCGACGAACTGGAGTCGCGCCGCCCCGACGACTTGCGGCCCATCGAATCGAATGACTTGCCCTCCGAGGTCTTGCCCCTGGTCGAAGCGGTGAATCGACACGTTGCGCGCCACGCCGTGCAGACCGAGGCGCAGATGCAGTTTTTGGACGATGCTTCGCATCAGTTGCGTACCCCCCTGTCAGTCTTGCGCATGCAGTTGGGCTATGCCTTGCGCGAACCGGACGCACAGGAAATGCGTGGCGCGCTGACCGCCATGCAGGAAGGACTGACTCGCGCTGAGCGTATGACCAACCAGATGTTGGCATTGGCGCGCGCCCGCGATGCTACGGTGACGCGCGAAGCGCTGGCGTTCGAGCGGGTCGATCTGGCCGAGATCGCACAAGGTGTGCTGCGTACCTTGTGGCCGGTCGCCCGTCAGAAATCCCTGGATATCGGTTTCGAGCATGACGACACACCGGTGTGGGTGGATGGGGTCGAATGGCTCTTGCGCGAGGCGATGATCAATCTGGTCGATAACGCCATTCGCTATACGCCGGTATCCGGAACGGTAACGCTGGCGGTCACCTGGCGCGGCGATACCGCATGCGTGACGGTCTGCGATACGGGGCCCGGCATGGCAGTGGCCGATATCGAGCGAGCGGGCTTGCGTTTCAGGCGCGGCGCTGCCGGCAAACGCAGCCCGGGAGCGGGTTTGGGTCTGGCGATCGTTAAAACGATATCCGATTTGCATCGTGCCGACCTCACGTTCGCCAACCGATTGGCGCCAGCAGGTCTGCTTGTGCATTGGCGTTTTCCCTGATGAGCGCCACAAATCCATCGAATTGAAAGGCTGCGGAAAGCAAGCGGCTCGTATGGTGATGGTGAGCGTGCAATAAGCACGCCATCGCGGCACCTGTTTTTGCCCGTTCGCGAATCATAATCAGGAGATAATTGATGACCCCGTCCATCCCGTTCACCGGGCGTCTGGCTGCGTTCGCCATCGCCTTGACGTGCAGCGTATCCGCTGTCGCCGCCGAAGAGCCCGCCCGTCCCGAATGTATTGCACCTGCCCAGCCCGGTGGCGGTTTCGATCTGACCTGCCGCCTCGCGCAATCGGCTTTGAAGGATTCGCATGCCCTGAAACGTCCGTTGCGCATCGTCTATATGCCAGGCGGCATCGGTGCGGTGGCCTACAACAACATCGTGGCCCAGCGTCCTGCCGAGGCCGGTAGCATCGTGGCGTTTTCTGGCGGCTCGCTGTTGAATCTGGCGCAGGGTAAGTTTGGCCGCTACTCCGCCGACGATGTGCGTTGGTTGGCGGCGGTGGGCACCGATTACGGTGTGGCCGTGGTGCGTGACGACAGCCCGCATAAAGACCTCAAAAGCCTGATGGCGGTCTTGAAAGAAGACCCGACCCGCATCGTGTTGGGGGCGGGCGGCTCGGTTGGCAGCCAGGACTGGATGAAGGCGGCTCTGACTGCTCAGGCCGCCGGCGTCGACTACAAGAAGATGCGATTCGTGTCCTTCGAAGGCGGCGGCGAGGCCATCACCGCTTTGCGCGGCGGCCATATCCAGGCGTACATGGGCGATGCGGCAGAAGCCATGACCATGCTGGATGGCGGCGCGCCCATTCGCGTGCTGGCGGTCTATCACAAGGAGCGCTTGCCGGGACGTCTGGCGCAGGTGCCTACCGCGACCGAACAGGGCTATCAGATCGAGTGGCCCATCATTCGAGGTTACTACGTAGGTCCCAAAGTATCGGATGCCGATTATCAGTGGTGGGTGGACGCATTCAAACAGGCCATGGCCGCACCGGGATTTCAGAAATTCCAGGCGCAGCAGGGTTTATTTCCCTTGAATCTGGTGGGGCCTGAGCTGGATAGCTACGTCAAGAACCGCGTGAAGGAATACGCCAGCCAGGCCGAGTCCTTCGGTCTGATGAAGAAATAAACCCAGGGGCTCATTATGGTGTTGAACGATAGAGTCCTGGGGGCCGCTGCGCTGGTGGTGGCGGCCTTCCTGGCGTGGTATGGGCATGACCTGGAGGCCCCCTTCGCGTACGAACCGGTCGGGCCGCGTGCATTCCCGATGTTGGTGGCGGCCATGATCGCCTTGTGCGGTATCCGGCTGGTGGCGAAGGGGGGGAATCCGGCCGATGCCAACGCGCCTGGCGCCAATACCCGCATTGCGTCGATGGTCGCGGTCGTGGCGGCTTATGCGGTGGCCTTTCAATGGTTGGGGTTCGTGATCGCCACCACGCTTATGGCCGTGTTGGTTGGGCGCTTGTTCGGCGGCACGTGGCTCAAAGGCTTGCTGGGTGGCGTGGTGATGGGCCTGGGGTTCTTCCTGTTGTTCGACAAGGTGTTGGACGTCGTGTTGCCGACGGGCCTGTTGGGGGGGGTGCTATGAACGATGTGCTGAGTCAACTTGGCTTGGGTTTCAGCGTGGCGCTCACGCCTATGAATCTGTTGGTCGCTGCCCTGGGTTCGTTTTTTGGCACCATCGTCGGCGTGCTGCCCGGACTGGGGCCGATCAACGGCGTGGCGATGTTAATTCCCATCGCCTTCGCCTTGGGTTTGCCGCCCGAGACGGCGCTGATCCTGCTGGCCGCCGTGTATGTCGGTGCCGAATATGGCGGCCGCATCACCTCGATCCTGCTGAACGTGCCGGGTGAGGCCGCGGCGGTGATGACTACACTGGACGGCTATCCCCTGGCACGCCAGGGTTTGGCGAGCGTTGCCTTGTCGCTGTCGGCGTGGTCGTCCTTCATCGGCTCGCTGATCGCGACGGCAGGCATCATCGTATTGGCGCCTTTGCTGGCCAATTGGGCCTTGGCCTTCGGTCCGGCCGAGTATTTCGTGCTGATGGTGTTCGCGTTCTGCGCCCTGACCAGTCTGCTGGGTGATCAGCCCGTGAAAGGTGTGCTGGCGGCCATGGTGGGCCTGGCAATCGCGACGGTCGGCGTCGATTCCAACTCCGGGGTCTACCGCTACACCTTCGACTTGCCGCATCTGTCCGACGGCATCGACTTCGTGGTGGTGGTGATCGGATTGTTCGCGGTGGGCGAAATGCTGCAAATGTTGGAGAAGGTGATTGCCGGTCAGTCAATGGGCGTACCCATCACCGGTCGGAAGTTGTTCAACTGGCAAGAGTTGAAGTTCACTAATGGCAGCACATGGCGGGGTGGCTTGCTGGGCTTTTTCATGGGGGTGTTGCCAGGGGCGGGTGCCAGCGTGGCCTCGGCCGTGTCCTACGCTAGCGAGAAACGATTGATCGAGGGACGCGATCCCGACGCCAAGTTCGGTCGCGGCGATTTGCGCGGCTTGGCCGCCCCCGAAGCGGCCAACAACAGCGCGGCGACCGGATCGTTCATTCCCATGCTCACGCTGGGGGTGCCGGGTTCGGGCACTACCGCCGTCATGATGGGCGCGCTCACGCTCTACAACATCACGCCGGGCCCCGTATTGTTCGAAAGCCAACCCGAGCTGGTGTGGGGGTTGATTGCCTCGCTGTTGATCGCCAACGTGATGCTGTTCGTCATGAACGTGCCCATGGTGCGGATATTCGCGTCGATGCTGGCCATTCCCGCGTGGCTGCTCGTGCCTGGGGTATTGACCATCAGCTTCGTCGGGGTCTATGCCATCAATGCCACAACGTTCGATCTGATTCTGGTTGTGATCATCGGCGTGATCGGCTATTTCCTGCGCAAGCTGAATGTGCCCATGGCGCCCTTGATCCTGGGGGTGGTGTTGGGCGACATGATGGAGCAGAACTTGCGCCGGGCACTGTCGATCACCAACGGCGAAGTGCATATTCTGTACGGCAGCGCCGTGACCCAGGGTTTGTGGGCCGCAGCGGTGGCGGTGGTTGTGGTGCCGATGGCGATGCGGGCATATAAGAAGCGGCAGCGCTCAGGTGACCACTGAATGAGGTCGATGGGTATGGGATAATCTCGGGGGTATGCCCAAGGCGAGGCTCAAGAGGTTGTTCGCACGGGCGCGCAGGGGCACCTACTCCCGTGACCCCGCTTTCCCTTTTCGCGATTTTTCCGAGTCTCCAAGATGCCTGTCTACCGTTCCAAAACCTCCACCGCTGGCCGTAACATGGCGGGTGCGCGCTCGTTGTGGCGCGCCACCGGCATGAAAGACGACGATTTCTCCAAACCCATCATTGCGGTGGTCAATTCGTTCACCCAGTTCGTGCCGGGCCATGTCCATCTGAAAGATCTGGGCCAGTTGGTCGCCCGCGAGATCGAAGCCTCTGGCGGTGTGGCCAAAGAATTCAACACCATCGCGGTCGACGACGGCATTGCGATGGGTCACGACGGCATGCTGTATTCGCTGCCTAGCCGCGACATCATTGCCGATTCGGTCGAGTACATGGTGAACGCGCATTGCGCCGATGCCATGGTGTGCATTTCGAACTGCGACAAAATCACCCCGGGTATGTTGATGGCCGCGATGCGGCTGAACGTGCCTGTGGTTTTCGTGTCGGGCGGCCCGATGGAGGCTGGCAAGGCACAGTTGGCCAACCCCAGCACCAAAGTCATCGAGTTGAAGAAGCTCGATCTGGTGGACGCCATGGTGATCGCTGCCGACAAGTCGTATTCCGATGCCGACGTGGCCGAGGTCGAACGCTCGGCCTGTCCGACCTGCGGATCGTGCTCGGGCATGTTCACGGCCAACTCCATGAACTGCCTGACCGAAGCGCTGGGCTTGTCCTTGCCGGGTAACGGTACGGTGGTGGCCACCCATGCCGACCGTGAGCAACTGTTCAAGCGCGCCGGTCGCACCATCGTCGATCTGGCACGTCAGTATTACGAGCACGACAACGTGCGCATCTTGCCGCGCTCGGTTGGCTTCAAAGCCTTTGAAAACGCGATGACCTTGGACATCGCCATGGGCGGGTCCACCAATACGATCCTGCATCTGCTGGCCATCGCACGTGAAGCAGGCATCGATTTCACGATGACGGATATCGATCGCCTGTCGCGCATCGTGCCGCAATTGTGCAAGGTCGCACCCAACACCAACAAATATCACATCGAAGACGTGCATCGCGCAGGCGGCATCATGGCCATTCTGGGTGAGCTCGACCGTGCGGGCAAGTTGCACACCGACGTGCCGACAGTGCATGCGCCCACTTTGAAAGATGCATTGGATCAGTGGGACATCGTTCGTACCCAGGACGAGGCCGTCAGAACGTTTTACATGGCGGGTCCGGGGGGCGTTCCCACCCAAGTGGCGTTCAGCCAGAATGCCCGATGGCCCAGCCTCGATCTGGATCGTGCCGAAGGCTGCATCCGTTCTTACGAACATGCGTTCTCGAAAGAGGGCGGTTTGGCGGTGCTGACCGGCAACATCGCGATCGACGGCTGCGTGGTGAAAACCGCCGGCGTGGATGAAAGCATTCTGGTGTTCGAGGGCAACGCGCACGTCACCGAGTCGCAAGACGAAGCGGTCGAGAACATCCTGGCCGGGAAAGTCGTGGCCGGTGATGTCGTGATCGTCCGCTACGAAGGCCCGAAGGGCGGTCCGGGTATGCAAGAGATGCTGTATCCCACCAGCTACATCAAGTCGCAAGGTTTGGGTAAGGCGTGTGCGCTCTTGACCGACGGTCGGTTCTCGGGGGGAACCTCGGGCCTGTCCATCGGCCACTGCTCGCCTGAGGCTGCGGCAGGGGGCGCCATCGGTTTAGTGCGCAACGGCGACAAGATCCGCATCGATATTCCCAATCGCACCATCGACGTGCTGTTGTCGGACGACGAGTTGGCGCGTCGCCGCGCAGAGCAGGACGCCAAGGGTTGGAGGCCCGAGCTTCCCCGTCCGCGCAAGGTGTCGGCGGCGTTGAAAGCCTATGCCAAGCTTGTGATGTCGGCTGACAAGGGGGCAGTGCGCGACGAATCGCTGCTGGACGATTGAACCGGCAACCGTCTATCGGCAGGCGCCATAGATAGTGATGTTGTGCAAGCCGCTCTTCGGAGCGGCTTTTTTTATGTGGCAAGCGAGTACTCGGGCCGGAATCGTGCCGGCCCCCTTGTGGAAATATCGAGTGTCCGAGCCTCGCCCACCGCCACTTGACAAGCAAAGGCAGCACTTTGATCGGCACGACGGATCGCGGTTTTAATTTCGGTGCCGACCAATACTAACGCGCTCTCGCAATCGAGAAAAATACACATTGACGGCCAATATTTCTCCCAAATAAAGAAAATGCTGTGCTGCGTTTTTGTTTTCATTTGGTTGGTAAGAAAATGATTAACTTGGGTCGATGGCATCGAATCTGATCGGCTGTTGGTTTTAATTCTAGCCATCAAATCGATTTTCAAAAGTCTGGAAGAGGCTTGTTCAGACCTTCCCTAGACACCACTACAGGAGCGTGTTATGGCAGAACCGAATGCTACGAGCCGATGCGGCATGTTGAGAAGTCAGGTCAGGCCGGGTGATGTGATGCTCAAGTTGAATACCGGCGGTCTTATTCCCGGCGTTATTTCAAAAACGACTCATTCAGAGTATGTTCACGGGGGAATAGGGGGGGAGGGCGGTACGATATACGATGTTAATGGTGGGTTGCCGGATGATCAGATTAGTGGCAAACGATTGTTGCCTAATGTTTATCGGTCCTCTTTGCAGCAGGATAATCAGATGAAAACGGCTTATCGTGTCTGGCGCTGCACAAATGTACCCATCGTCGATATCGTGCATAGGGAGGCGGCGCCATTTGTAGCGGTCGGGACGAATAGTAGATGGAGATATAACTTCCATGTGGTGACTCGTGTGGTTGGAGCGATAGTGGGAAGTGCCACGAATAAGGTTTTTACCCATAAGAAAAACAGAGAGATTGACGAGCAGAAATTGAACATTGAAAGATTAGTGGTAAGTAATGGCGGCTCATTTATCGATGCTGCGAAGCAAACAAATCGTGATTTCTTTTGTACCGAATGGATTGTGTGGATGTACTTGTTAGCGTCCTATAAGGCGGCACAAGAAGGTCATCGTCAATCGTTACAATTGAATATTCGTCCCTATGAGGCCATTCCCAATAATCTGGCGCAAGCGCTGATTAATTCTCCCGATTTCACGTTAATGGGAAATATTGGAAGCATATAGGAATTGTCTTCCGCAACTGATGGTGGCAGAGCTGATTTTGTACAGATACGGTATTCATCTGATGGTCGAATACCGTATCAAGGCGGTAGGGCGTATAAGTCTTCAAATCGTGACGCGTTTGCGCAATCGATTCATCCCAGATGCGAAGATTGGGTTCCAGTAGTGCCGAAGTCCGCTTTCTCCTTGCTGATTGCATCTTGAGATGAGACGCAATCGCCTTTAGGCGCGTAACATAGCGAACTGTGTCTACCACCGAGGGGCTGTCCGGATGTCCAACAGCAAGCTTTTCGAGCCGATTCAACTGGGAAGTGTGATTCTGCCCAATCGAATTGTCATCGCGCCTATGTGCCAGTATTCGGCCGAAGAAGGCAGCGCGACCGATTGGCATCTGATGCATCTGGGGCGGCTGGCGACATCGGGTGCCGGCCTGTTGATCATCGAAGCCACGGCAGTCGAGCCCGAAGGCCGAATTTCGCCGGACGATCTGGGCTTGTACAGCGATGCCAATCAGCAGGCTCTGGATGGTGTCTTGAAGGCCGTGCGACGGTATACCGACATGCCTATCGGTATCCAGTTGGGGCACGCGGGTCGCAAGGCCAGCATCGATTCTCCCTGGAATGGCGGTAAGCAATTGGGTTTGGATCGCCGTGGCTGGAACACCAAAGCTCCTTCGGCTATTCCCATGTTCGACGGCGACCGTATTCCCACCGCACTCGACACGGTGGGCCTGACGCAAGTGCGAGACGCATTCGTGGCCAGTGCCGAGCGTGCCGTCGCACTAGGCGTCGATCTGATCGAGTTGCATGGCGCACATGGTTACCTGCTGCACCAGTTCCTGTCGCCCTTGGCGAATCGCCGCAGCGATCAGTACGGCGGCAGCCTCGAAAATCGCATGCGTTTCCCGCTCGAGGTGTTCGACGCCGTCAAGCGTGTACTGCCTCCCGCCTTGCCCCTGGGCGTGCGGATATCGGCCACCGATTGGGCCGATGGCGGCTGGGATGTCGAACAAAGCATCGCGTTCGCACGCGAACTAGACGAGCGGCGCTGCCATTTCATTCATGTCTCCAGTGGCGGCGTGGCAGCGAAGCAAAGCATTTCGGTCGGCCCGAACTACCAAGTACCGTTCGCGCGCCTGATCAAGGAGGCGGTCACCATGCCGGTGATCGCCGTGGGTTTGATCACCGAGCCGGATCAAGCCGAAGCCATCGTTGCCACGGGCGATGCCGACATGGTGGCGCTGGCGCGCGGTATTTTGTTCGAGCCAACGTGGCCGTGGCGAGCAGCCGCTCAGCTCGGCGCGAAGGTTCAGGCGCCCAAGCAATACCTGCGTTCGCAACCACGTCGTTACGGCAATTTGTTCGAGGTGTGATTGCGGCATATGCCGATGAAGGAGAAATGCGCAGCGGCCGCTCGGGCGAGCGGACCGTGGGTCCGCGGCCTGAAGTTCCGGCCGAATTGCTGGATCACCTGGTCAAAGGGTCGCTAGGCCGTTGCTGGCACGATAGCCCGACATGACCAACGCCATCGAGGGCCTGAACATGCCATTGTGCAAGATCATCAAGACGCGCGGCCTACATAGTGCACTTAGATATTTAAGGCTCGAGCAGCTCGCTCAGGCTCACCAGCAACGACGGTTTTAAACCTAGACGCTATGTCGGTCATGTACTAATTGCCGGAGCAGGTCAATATTTCAATTGCCTGATATATTCATCATTGAAGCTCTTTAATCTGCTCTGCGTGAAATCCCTGTGTGGTCCTTTCTTGTAAATACTTGGTTCATGTAGCATTCTTACTACGCCATTGAATAACCAGATCATTCTATCTCGCTTAGTTGTAAGTCCCTCTTTGGTGTGAGTAAAGCCAAGCAAAGATTTTAGATAAAGTGGACCTTGATCGGGGAAGCTGGAATTGTTTGTGTCATCAAAAATTTGCATGATTTCTTCATGGACTTCGTCAGACAATTTGCTGTGTATGTCAGCAAGTACATTTTCTATCTTATATCTCTTCTCGTGAGTGAGTAGGCTAGAGCCTTTAAAATCAAGAAATGTCTCAGTGAGTGGTGCTACCGGGACCTTCGCACCCAAAGCTTGGGTTGCCTGCGAAGTTACGAAAGCCCCGGCAGATTTGAACAGGTCATTCCTATCAGCCATCCCTTTGGCTGTATTGACAACAATATTGCCCCCCGCCTGTTTAAGCCCAGTGAGCATTTTCCTGGTCTGAATTCTGACGGGTTGAAGTTTGTGGCTGTGAAAAGCGTTATTCCAGCCAAATTTGATCAATTTATCCGTCAAAAATTTTCCAAATAATGCACCGCCTGCTGCACCAACAGGTGGAACAGGTGCAGTGAGAATAGCGCCCAGGGTCCCAAACACACCCATAGCTGCAAAATTTGCCAGCCGCCCGACCGCGGCTTGGAGGTGAGCAGCTGTCTTCTTGGATGGATTGCTTAAAATCTCCAAGAAGTCATTTGTTGCCTCCAGTGCCTCTGTAGCACTATCCAGCAATGCGCCGTAGTGATTGACTCGTTGAGTACTACCCACAAAAAATATCTCCTTCAGCCCTCTTGGGGAATAATGTTAAAAATGGGAAGTAAATAACGGAGTAACGGATGTGCAGAATAATTTCGCTAGATTTTTCAATGGCGCCGTTGACTTGCCCGCTTCAATATCTCTCCTATCAAAAGGCAATGTCGCACATCGTTGAGGTCCAGTGGTAACTGGCTGCTGTCATTCGTGCCGTGCGAGACCGGCAAGGCATTGCAACCTCTGATAAGCCTTGAGCTTCCCTCAAAATGACCTATCGAGAAGTCTCGCCACCTATGGTCGGCCCAGACAGGTGAAGGAGTTGGTCGCGTACGGCGCAAAGACAAGTGCAGAGCGCGGGCGTGTATTCTGAGGGTGTAGTCATTGATTAGCAGAGGGGCGCTCGCATGCCCGACTTGAATACGCCGATGTTCCCTGGCGCGCCGATGCCGCAGGACTTGACTGTCTCCCTGGATCTGCCGCAAACGCTTGCCTGCGTCAGCACGCCTGCCGCAGTCGTCGCGTTTTGGCGCGAAGCGGGACCCGCGCGCTGGTTTGCCAAGTCGGATGAGTTCGACGAGAAGTTTCGCCAATGCTTTCTGGCCACTCACATGGCTGCAGCGCGGCGCGAGCTGGACGACTGGACGCAGTCGGCCGAAGGCGCGTTGGCGCTCTTGATTGTTTTGGATCAGTTTCCGCGCAACGCTTTTCGCGGCACGGCGCACATGTATGCGACCGATCCGTTGGCGCAAGCCTATGCGTTGGCGATGATCGCCGCAGGGCAGGACCACGAGGTCGAGGTGGCCTTGCGCGCGTTTTGTTTTGCCTTGCGCGCGTTTTGGTTTTGTTTTGCCTTGCGCGCGTTTTGGTTTTGTTATCTGCCTTTGGAGCATGCCGAGGATGCCGGCCTGCAAGCGCGCTGCGTGGCCCTAATGACGCCATTGGGGGGGCAATCGCTGGAGTATGCCCAGCATCATGCCGACATCATCGCTCGTTTCGGGCGATTCCCCCATCGCAATCCCTTGCTGGGACGCGTGTCCACTCAGGCGGAGCTGGACTACATGGCCGCAGGCGGATTCACGGGGTAAATCGCATCGGAGTGCGGCACAAGAAAAAGCGCCTCGCAAGGAGGCGCTTTCGTTCGACCGCAGTTCGCGTGGGCAAGTGTGAGTGCGCGCGCGAACCCGGCGGCCCGATTACTCCAGCGCCATCGCTTCTTCGTCGGTCTTGTCCTTGATGTAGAACGCGGCGATCAAGCCCAGCGTCACACCAAACATCACGTAATAGGCCGGCGACATGGGCGAGCCCGTCACCTTGATCAGCCACGTCACGATGAACTGGGCGAACCCGCCGAAGATCATCACGGCCACGTTGTAGGCCATCGACATGCCCAGCGAGCGTACCTTGGCCGGAAACAGCTCGGCCATCACCGTGCCGAACAGGCCGAAAAACACCGATACGAACAAGCACACGACCACTTGCACCGTCAGCAGCTTGCCGATGGTCGGGCCGTCGGTGAGCCATGCATACAGCGGCCACAGCACGATCAGATAGCCGATCAGCGAGCCGATCATCAGGCGGCGGCCGACGCGATCCGACCAGGCGCCCATGAACGGCATCAGCACGACCATCAAGGCCGCGCCCGCCATCTGCACTAAAAACGTGTCGCGCAGCGGCAGCTTCAAGGTGACCGTCGAGAAGGTGACGAGGTAGGTGAAGGTGATGTAGATGGACACCGTGGCAGTCACGACCAGACCCATGCCCACCAGCGTCTCGCGCTTGTAGCGAACCAGCATCTGGCCCAGGGTGGTTTGAGCGACTTCGCCCGATGCCTTGCGTGCTTGAAGTTCCTTGAACACTTCGGGTTCTTCGACGTAGCGGCGGATATAGATGGCGACCGGGATGATGAGCAGGCCGAAGGCAAAAGGAATCCGCCAGGCCCATGACATCAGTTGTTCGGTGGTGAAGATGTCGGTGATCAGCGTGCCGATGGCCGCACCGATCAACAGGGCGGTCATTTGACCAGTCATCTGCCACGACCCGTAAAACCCGCGCTTGCCCGGTGGCGCCATTTCGATTAGCAGTGCGGTCGAGGTCCCGAATTCGCCGCCGGCTGCGAAGCCTTGCAGCAGACGCGCGATCAGGATGACCAGCGGCGCGGCGATGCCTACCTGCGCATAAGTCGGCGCAAAGGTGATGAAGAAAATCGCCACCGCCATGATGCCCGTCACCAGCACCATCGCGGCCTTACGGCCTTTACGGTCGCCGTACATGCCCAGCACGATGCCGCCTACCGGACGCATCAGAAAACCCACGCCGAAAATGGCCAGGGTCAGCAGAATCTGGTTGACCGCGCTTTCGGGATTGTTGGGGTCGGCCGGAAAAAACAGTTTCGCCACGATGGGCGTCATGAATGCGAAGACCAGGAAGTCATACCATTCCAACGCATTGCCAATAACGGCCGCCAGAATATTTCGCCGAGTAACGGTTGTGGTGGACACGAAGGGTTCCCTCAGAAGAACAGATACAAATGAACAATTACATACAGTGCGGAGGTTACACTGAACGAGTTTTCAATGGCTTACTAAATTTCATGAACTCTCGTGCCTGGCTGAAACATCTGGTGGCCTTCGATACCACTAGCCGATTGTCGAATCTTGCGTTGATCGAGTCGGTCCGCGACGCGTTGAAAAAGCAGGGCGTCGATCCGCAATTGATTTATTCGCCCGATGGAAAGAAGGCGAATCTGTTTGCCACGCTGCCGGCTCAAGACGGCGAAACCCAGGGTGGCATCGTGTTGTCCGGCCATACCGATGTGGTACCGGTGGATGGCCAGTCCTGGACCAGCGATCCGTTTAAGCTGACCGAGCGCGGGGCTAAACTGTATGGCCGGGGATCGGCAGATATGAAGGGTTTTATCGCATCGTCCCTGGCACTGGTGCCCGAGTTTCTGGCGATGCCGCGCCAGAAGCCGATCCATCTTGCCTTGTCGTACGACGAGGAAGTCGGCTGCGTGGGGGCGCCGGTCATGCTGGCCGAACTGCGCCGCCAAGGCATTCGCGCCGACGGTTGCGTGGTGGGCGAGCCCACGGGCATGCAGGTGGTGGTAGCGCATAAAGGTATTAATCTGTTCACGTGTCGCGTGCATGGCAAGGCGGCCCATTCGTCGCTCACGCCGCGCGGCTGCAACGCCATCGAATACGCGGCTCGCCTGATTTGCCGGATTCGCGATCTAGCCGATCATTACAAGGCGCAGGGACCTTACGACCAGCTCTACGACGTGCCCTATACCACCGTGACGACCAACCGGATTCAAGGTGGTATTGCAGTCAACACGATTCCAGACGCCTGCGAGTTCCAGTACGAGTTCCGCAACTTGCCCGGCATGTCGGCGCAAAGCATTCAGTCCAAGGTCGAAGCCTACGTGCGTGACGAACTGCTGCCGCGCATGCGCGAAGAGTTTGCCGACGCGGGCATCGATATCGAAGTGGGCGCGTCGGCCCCGGCGCTCGAGGCGTCGGAGCAGGCTGCCATTACTCAATTGGTGCGGGCGCTGACCAACGATCAGGATACGCGCAAGGTGGCCTATGGCACCGAAGGCGGTTTATTCCAGAACGCGGGTATGCCGACTGTGGTGTGCGGCCCTGGCCATATCGAGCAGGCGCACAAGCCCGATGAGTTCGTCGCGATCGATCAACTGGTGGCTTGCGATAACTTCCTGCGCAAGTTGGGCCAGTCGCTGGTCTGACAATTCGTCCGACGACGCCACTGTCATGTCATCCGGCGGGCACGAACCCATTCAGACGCCCAGTTCGATCTGGGTGTTCGGTTCGACTAAAGCGCTCGGTTCGATCAGTGCGTTCACGCACTTCATCCGCATGTCGAGATCCAGGCTCGCGATTGGCTTGCTTGGGGCGTTCCTGGCGGGGGCGATGGCTGGCTGTGTCAGCAAGTCCCAGCCTATGGGACCCATTCAGGGGACGCCTCGGTTGACGGATCGGGCGCTGGTGACTGCTGATGGCGTTGCGCTGCCAATGCGTCGATGGCTGCCCGAGGGGGCGCCGCGCGCGGTCATCGTTGCCTTGCACGGTATGAACGATTACAGTTTGGCGTTCGATGGGCCGGGCCGCTATTGGGCTTATGCCGGCCTGGCGACCTATGCGTTCGATCAGCGAGGGTTTGGCGCATCACCGCAAGGCGGAGTGTGGGCTGGGGCCGACACGATGGTGGCGGACCTGTCTGGGGCAGTCGATGCCGTGCGGCAGGTTCATCCGGCCGTGCCGGTGGTCGTTTTGGGTGAAAGCATGGGCGGCGCGGTCGTGGCGCACGCGTTGACTCGAGGCGCGATACATTCCGTGCGATCGCCGGTCGACCCCGCCCCATCCACCGCACTGGCCGATCGGATCGACGGCGCAGTGTTGTCGGCACCGGCGTTATGGGGGCCTGCGGCCATGCCCTGGCCCGCGCGGCTGGCATTATGGTCGGCGCGCCATACGGTTCCCGGTTGGATCGTGCGCCCGCCGCGCGGTCTGCGCATCGTTCCGTCAGACAATATCGCAATGCTGCAAGCTTTCGGGCGCGATCCGCTGGTGCGCAAGCACACCCGGATGGATACCCTGGCGGGCCTGACCGATCTCATGGCAGCGGCCGATGCCGGTATCGGTTCATGGCCCCCCAGCCTGCCCATGCTGGTGTTGTTTGGCAAGAACGAGCAGGTTCTGCCAGCCGAAGCCGTGCGACGCGCGCGGGCTAGCATTGATGCCCGGCACGGTGCGAACCCGGTTCAAGTGAAAGTGTACGAGGCGGGCTATCACATGCTGCTGCGCGACATCAATGCCCGGCAGGTACTGGACGACTTGGCAGCTTGGGTGCTGGCACCTGGAAAACCTCTGCTTTAGCCGATTTCGGCGCTGGACAATGCCGGGGCAGCCAAGCTGCAAGGCCCTGCATTGCCGTCCTGGTCTGATCTTGTAAGAGTTGCATCATCTCTGCAACATCAGCAGATTGATCAAGCCTTTATCCCTAGTGAGATTCGCCGAATAGCGGTGTTTTTTGGCCGCTTATCGCATAGATATGGGTAATCCCTGGCTCCCATACTCCGCTCGAATTCTAAGCAAGTGTTGACACCGGTCGGCATTTTTGGGCCTGGAATGTCAGATAGGATTCGCTATGCAAGCGCTATACCGTGCGGGTACGCCGTTGCCCACGCGCATGATCTTGACCGTTTTGTCTGTAGCCTTGCTGGCGGCATGTGGTGGCGGTGGTGGTGGTGGTGGTGTTGGCGGTATGTCGATGATGCCACCGGACGTCGCGCGGTCGGTTGTCGTCCCACCCAAGAAAGTCATGCCGCCTGCATTCGTGGATAAGCCGGGGGCTCGCCCCCTGCGCGATCCCGCTGCCTATACCGCGGCCGGCGTCAAAGTCGGTGTGCTGGACACTGGGTTCGACAACGCGCCGCAATTCGCCCACCGCGCCGCGGTCGAAACTCAATTGCAAGACACGATCCGACCGCAGGATGCCATCGCCGGTACCCACGGCTCGCGCGTGAGCCGACTCATCGGTGGGCGCGACGTCGGCGACGGATTCCCGACCGGTGCGGCCTACGACTTCCTCTTATACCAAGCTAATCTGTCCCGTATCGTCATCGCCGACGTGCTGGGCGACAGCCTGACCGCCTTGGCCGATCGCGGCGTCAAGATCGTCAATAATTCGTGGTCGATCAGCGCAGGGCCGGAAAACCATCTGCCCAATGGCGCTAATGTGGCGGCTAATTCCGCATTGGTGCAGGCGTTTTTCCCGCGGATGCGCGATGCTGTTCTCGTTCGAGGACAACTGATGATCTGGGCCAATGGCAACGAAGGCAGCGACCAGCCCTTTTTGTTCGCTGGCGCACCGTATGTCGATCCTGCGCTGGAGCGAGGCTGGATCACCGTCGTCCAGTTGCAAGACGGCCGTCTGACGCCCGGGTCGAACGCCTGTGGCTTGGCTGCCAATTGGTGCCTGGGTGCGCAAGCCCCTGCGGGCCTGTCAGGCACGTCGTATTCGGCACCCCGGGTGACGGCCTCTGCGGCTCAGGTGTCGCAGGTCTTCCCCTGGATGGACAACAGCGCGTTGCGCCAGACGATATTGTCGACCGCCGACGACCTGGGAACGCGCGATCGCACCGGCTGGGGTGAACTGAATGCGACCCGCGCCTTGCGCGGCCCGGCCCGTTTCGATCGTCGCTTGACGCAGGGTGGTGACTTCGAGGCCAGGTTCGATGCTCACATTTCGCATTTTCTGAACGACATCGCGGGTGATGCGGGATTGATCAAGTCGGGTACTAGCACGCTGGCGCTCTGGGGGAAGAACACTTATAGCGGGACGACTCGTGTCGATGGCGGCACGCTGGCGCTATACGGCGGGCTGGCGGCACCGGTGGCTGTCGGCCCAGGCGGGTTGTTCATGGGAGAGGGCGCTCGGGTGGCGGCAAGTGTGGCCAATTCGGGCACGGTGCAGGTCAATGGTGCCGGTCTTCGAGTCGATGGCGATTATGCAGCGGTTTCGTCCGGCGCGGTGTTGGCTACGCAATTGGGTAGCGTCATGACCGTCGGCGGCACAGTGCGCTTGAACGACTCGCGGCTGATTGCCTTGAAACCCGCAGACACGTACGTCGTCAAGTCGGTCGAGAACGTGTTGAACGCAGGCTCGGTCGAAGGCGTATTTGGCCAGGTCGATGGCGAGACCGGCCTGCTGTACGAGGTGAGCCCTCGCTACAGCGCCGACCGGGTCGATCTGGCGGTGACCCGCCGCAACGTCGCCGCGACGACGCAATCCTTGTATGCCCGGCAACCCGCTCGACTGGCTGCGGGCGAGGCCGTCGAAACGGCATTCCAGGCTGCCGATCGGGCAGTAGTCGATCGCTCGGGCGACGTGACATCCGCAGCCGGGGTTCAAGCATCTGGCGTTTCCGATGCGTTCATCGCGGCCGCCGCGCAGCTCCAGTCGGTGACCAGCGTCGCAGAACTGGGCGAGACCTTGGATAGCCTGTCAGGACAGATTCATGCATCCGCGCAAGCCCTGAGCTTCCAGCAGGCCAGTGGCGTGAATCGGATCTTGTCTGACCGGATCGATGCATTGGCTTTGCCGGGGCAGACTGACGGCCTGTGGGCGTCGGCTGCGGGTGGACGAGGCAAGTTGGCCGAACGCGGATTCGCCAGCGCGACCACGCATCACTATGGCGGCATGGTGGGTATGGACCGTCGAGTGGGTAAGCGCGGTGCGATCGGCCTGGCCTTGTCGTTCGGGCAGGCCGATGCGAGTTTCGACGCGCACGGCGGCCGGAGCCGCAACCAGACAGCCGGTGTGTCGGTGTATGGCCGCCAGGGGGCCGATGCCGGTGCTTATCTCGCGGGTCGCGTGGGCTATGGCTTTATCGATGCCGATACCAAGCGTGACGTATGGCTCGATCAAGCGCGCCACCGTATCGAGGCATCGCACTCGGATCAGATGGCGTCGGCCTACGCTGAAACCGGCTATACCTGGGCGCATGCGAGCGGCGCACGCACGACGCCGTTTGCCGCAGTGTCTTACGATCGCTTGCGCCGCGGTGCCTTGAACGAAAGCGGTCATGCCTTTGGTCTGACCGCCGCGCGGGCGGTCTACCATCAATCGGCCGCTTTGTTAGGCTTGCGCCTGACCAGCGCGCCTGTCCAATGGATGGGTGGCACCAGTCAGGTAGGCGCCTATGTCGCTTATCGCCATGGCGAGCGCGTCGACCTCGATTTCGATGCATCCTTCGTCGGCGCACCGGATCAGTCGTTCCGCGTCAAAGGCATCGGTTTGCCGCGCCATGCTGCGGTAGCCGGCGTGTCGTGGGTCGGCCGGGGTAATAACAATTGGTCGTGGCTGGCCAACGTTGATGTGCAGATCGGCGAGCACGGGACGACACAGCATATCGTCTCGGTAGGTGGGCGCTACACGTTCGACTAGCACTGATGACGCAGGCCGACAGGCGTATGCTGTTGAGTCGATGTCTTCACGTCCCTAGTCGTTCCCATGCCCACGAAGAAACCCGCTGCATTCGGCCAAACCTACCGTCAAGTCCTGCGATTCACCCTGCGTCATTGGGCTAACCAGCCCTGGCGCATCGCAGGGCTATTCCTGTTGTTCCTGCTGTCGGCCATCGCCGATGTCGTCACGCCGATTTACGCCGGTCGATTGGCAGACGCGGTCGCCAGCGGGGCGGCCTCCGACGCGCTGGCGTGGGACGCCGCCATCACTTCTTTTCTCATGTTGTCCACGCTGGGTTTGACCAGCGTGCTCATGCGTCAAGCGGGTTTCAGCCAGATCATCACCCTGACGCTGTGCATGATGCGCGACGTGGGCGCACAATCCTCCTCGCGCATCCAGCACTTTTCCACCGACTGGCATGCCAACAGCTTTGCCGGTTCGACCGTACGCAAGATCACCCGGGGCATGTGGGCCCTCGATCTGCTCAACGATACGCTGATCGTCTCGATCTTTTCCTCGCTGCTGATGCTGGTGGGCGCGACGGTCGTGTTCGCTTGGCATTGGCCGGTCATGGGCGTGGTGGTGGGCACGGGAGCCGTCATTTTCGTAGGGGTCACCACTGCGGTCTCGTTGGGCTGGGTCGCACCCGCCGCACGCTTGTCCAACAGCTGGGACACCCGCATGGGCGGCGTGCTGGCCGATGCCATCAGTTGCAATCCGGTGGTCAAAGCGTTCGGTGCCGAGTCGCGTGAAGAGTCCCGTTACGACCGGGTGCTGAACAAGTGGCAGATCCGCACCCGCCGAACGTGGATTCGGGCGACGCGCAACGGCGGGCTGCAAGGTCTGATGCTGCTGATGATGCAGGTCACTATGCTGGCCACCGCGTTGATGCTATGGCGTCAAGAACTCGCGTCGGTGGGCGACATCACGTTTTCGCTCACCATGTTCTTCGTACTCAAGCGCTATCTGGGAGACATCGGTATGGATATCCGCAATCTCCAGCGTTCGGTCAACGACATGGAAGAAATGGTGGCGATGCACGGGATGCCGCCCGGGGTGCGCGATGCGGCTGGCGCGCCGCCGATCCGCATCGAATCGGGCGAAATCGTGTTCGACCATATGACGTTTCATTATGGGGTGAACGAGCAGGCCCTGTACGAGAATTTCTCGATGCGTATCGCGCCCGGCGAGCGGGTCGGTCTGGTTGGTCATTCCGGTTCCGGCAAGACCACCTTCGTCAGCTGGTTCAACGGCTGTATGACGTCTCGAGCGGTCGCATTCTGATCGACGGGCAAGACATCGCACAGGTGCAGCAATCGTCCTTGCGCAGTCAGATCGCAATCGTGCAGCAAGAGCCCACCTTGTTTCACCGCAGTCTGGCCGAGAACATCGCCTATGGCCGACCCGATGCGACACAAGCCGACATCGAACGCGCCGCCCGACAGGCCAGTGCGCACGATTTCATCATGCGCTTGCCCAAAGGCTACGGCACGCTGGTGGGCGAGCGCGGCGTGAAGTTGTCGGGGGGCGAGCGTCAGCGCGTGGCCATTGCACGGGCATTCTTGGCCGATGCGCCCATACTCATTTTGGACGAAGCCACGTCGAGTCTGGATAGCGAAAGTGAAATGCTCATTCAGCAGGCCATGGAGCGGCTGATGGCCGGACGAACCACCTTGGTCATTGCCCACCGCCTGTCTACGGTGCGCGCACTGGATCGCTTGCTGGTCATGGCGCAGGGCAAGGTGATCGAGGAGGGCAGCCACCAGACGCTCATTCAGCGCCCTCCGTATTTATTTGACGCGCTGCTTTTCCAGTTTGCGCGCCAGGGTGCGACGGTGCATGCCCAGGCGTCTGGCCGTCTCCGAAATATTGAAATCGGTCTCGGCCAGCGTCTGGTGAATGCGCTCCCATTCCAGCGTCTTGATCGAGGTGGCGCGTTCGGTCAGTTCGACGGCCACTTCGCCTTCTGCCCGTCCGAACGCGGCTTCGATGTCGTCGGTGTTCGACGGCTTGGCCAGATAGTGGCAGGCACCCAGTTTGATGGCTTCGACGGCAGTGGCAATGCTGGCAAAACCCGTCAGCACGACGATCAGCATGAGCGGATCGTGCGCGTGCAGGGCTTGCACGCAAGCCAGGCCGGACGCCTCGCCTTTGAGTTTCAAATCGACCACGGCGTAAGCGGGAGTGGTGTGGCGTAAGATGTCCTGCATGCCTTCCAGGCCGTTGGCATGGGACACCTGATAACCGCGCCGTTGAAACGATTTGCTGAGCGTTCGCGCAAAAGCCGCATCGTCTTCGACGATCAACAGCTTGCGCCAGCCATCGGTTTTTGGTGGCGATTCCGAGTGAGAAACGGCAGGCAATGTCATGCGGAACTCCTGGTAGCGTCGAGGCCGGGTGCGGACGGATCGCCCGGTGTGACGGCGATCAGTGGCAGGCTGAACGTGACTACCGCGCCGCCTTGCGGCCGGTTATGTGCTCGCAGGCTACCGCCCAACATGCGCGCGACGTTCACCACCAAGAATAGTCCTAAACCGCCACCAGGGCGGCCCTTGCTGGATTGATAGGGCTTGCCCAGTTGCGCCAGCATGGGCGGTGCGAAACCCGGCCCTCTATCGAAGACGGTGATCGCCAGCGAGTCGTCTTGCCGGGTAACCTCCATAGCGACCCAGGCAGGCGACGCTTCCAGGGCGTTGTCCAAGATATTGCATATCGTCTGCTTGAGCGTCGCATCGGCAATCATCGGCTGATCGTCGATAAAGCGGTTGTCGTATTCGAACCGATCGATGATCCGTGTCGTGCGCCACTCGTGGGTTAGCGCATCGAGAAATGTACGCACGGTGGTGGTTTCCAGCGATTCGCCCCGTGCCTCACCCGCCGACAGCAGAATGCCGCTGACGATCGCTTTGCAGCGCGCCACCTGGGTCTGCATCTCCTCGACCTCTTGCAGCATCTCGGGATCTTCCCTGAAGCCGGGCATTCGATGCCAATCGCCCAGGATGACGGCCAGCGTAGCCAAGGGGGTGCCCAGTTCGTGAGCCGCGCCCGAGGCTAGCAGGCCCATGCGTACGACGTGGTCTTCTTCGGCCGCACGCTGGCGCAGATCGGCCAGATGCGCATCGCGTGCGCGCAGGTTGGCGTTGATGCGAGTGATGAAAAACGCCAGCAACCCGCCGTTCAAGGCGAAGCACAGCAGCATGCCTTGCAGGTAGTAGCTGCGTAGTCCGAAGTCGTGATCAGGCGGCAAGGGCAAGGGGGTGCCTACCCAGGCCAGGCCAGTCAGGCAGACGATCGAAATACCTACCATCAACCAGGTGGTCCAGGGGCGCAGCAACACGGCGGCCAGGCTGACTTGCAGCAAGTACAGGAATACGAAGGGGTTGGTCGCGCCGCCGCTTAAACAAAGCTGGACGGTCAGGATGGCAACGTCTACCAGCAGCGCGATGAACAGCTCGATGTTGGAGATCTCGGGGTACAGTCGCGCACGCAGCATGCTGAGCACGTTAAAGCCGATCAGGCCCGCCAGCACGGCGGCCATGACGTCCAGCGGCAGCGCAATGCCTAAACCCCAGGTCACCGTAGCGATGGTGACGATCTGCCCCAGCACGGCGACCCAGCGCAACTGGATCAACAGGCGCAGGTTTTTGCGTCCGGTGGCGTCGGATACGCCTTCGGCCGGGCTGTCGAAGCTACGGGCCGCGCTGGTGGGGCCGAGGGCCGTCATCGGGTGTCAAGCCGGGCACGCTCGCGCACCCGGCGCTCGTCGCGCCGAACGAAAAACGCGGCTACCGCCACCATCAAGGCCAGTCCGAACCATGTCAGCGCGTAAACGGCATGGCTATTATGAAAGCTCAAGACGGTCAGCCCGGGAATGGGCCAGACGTGCTGGTCGGCCACATGGGCCAGCTCGCCTCGCAGTATGCTGGCACCCAGGGCGTTTGTCCGTCCACCGGCTTCGGCGTCCACGAAATAGGGTGCGAGCTTCGTCAAGCCCTGTGCGTTCCCGATGGCAGCGACATCACGCGAATACCATTTCGCCGCTGCCGGGTCGTTCTTGCGCAAGAAACCGCCTGCTGGCTCGCTGATGCGCAACAGGCCCGTCAGTTCGACGGTACCTTGCGGCGCATTGTCCTGCCGCGTGGCGGGGTCGCGTCGGTCGGGCGTGACGAAGCCGCGATTGACCAGTACGGTGGTGCCGTCGGCCTGCACCAGCGGCGTCATGACCCAAAATCCGCTACCGAAGTCGGTGCTGGCTTGAACCAGCGATTCCAGATTGTGCTGGTAGCGTCCGGTCAATTGCAGGCGTCGATACTCGTCGGTCTCGCGCGTCATGCTTGGCCACCGGGTAGGCGAGGGCGGGGCTTTGGGGGCACCTTGCGCACGAGCGGTGACGCGTTCGATCAGGTCGAGCTTCCAGGTGCGCCGTTCGATCTGCCAGATGCCCAGGGCCAGGAAACCCGCGAACAACGCGAGCGCCACGATACTCAACAGCACCAGCACCCAGGTGGCGCGGGGACGGCGCATGCGCGAGCTGGCGGGCAAATCGGTGTCGGCCTGCAAAAACGGGCGGCCTGGGCCGCCCGTCGAGGGAGTGCGATCTCCGGACATGAATCAACGCATGTTGGACATGTCGTGGTTCATGGTCGGCATCATGTTGGCGTTCAGGTGGAACATCACCCAGATCGATCCTGCCAGCGTGATGATGACGATCACCAGCGTGAAGATCAGCGCCAGCATGTTCCAGCCGCCTTCCGAACGACCGTTCATGTGCAGGAAGTACACCATATGAACGACCACCTGGATTGCGCCCAGGCCCATGATGACCAGGGAGGTGGTCATGGTGCTGGCGAACACATCGCCCATGACCACGGCGAACGGGATGACGGTCAGGATGACCGACAGGATGAAGCCGATGGAGTAGTCGCGCAGGCTGCCGTGCGGTTCGTCCTCGTCGTGATGATCGTCGCCGTGGTGGTCGTGATCGTCGTGACCGGCTACGCCGTGGCCGTGACCTTTATGGTCGAGGGTTTCGGTATGTGCGGTCATTGCTGCACTCCCATCAGGTAGACAAAGGAAAACACGCCAATCCAGATCACGTCCAGGAAGTGCCAGAACATCGACAGGCACATCACTCGGCGGCGATTGGCGGTGGTCAGGCCGTGCTTCTTGATCTGGAACAACAAGGTGACCAGCCAGATGATGCCGAAGGTCACGTGCAGGCCATGGGTGCCCACCAGCGTGAAGAACGACGACAGGAACGCGCTGCGCTGGGGCGTCGCGCCCAGGTGGATCAGGTGATAGAACTCATACAGCTCCAAGCCCAGAAAGGCCAGGCCGAACAGGCCGGTGACGGCCAGCCACAGCAGGGTGCCACCCTTACGCTTCCTGGCCATCTCGAGCATGGCGAAGCCGTAGGTGATCGACGACAGCAGCAGCATGGCGGTGTTCAATGCCACCAGCTTTAGGTCGAACAAGTCGGCACCCGAGGGGCCTGCCGCATAGTTGCGACCGACCACTGCGTCTACCGCGAACAGGGCGGCGAAGATGAGGCAATCGCTCATCAGATAGATCCAGAAGCCCAGCAGGGTGCCGTTCTTCGGGTGGTGCTCGGTAGGCACGTAGAAGCGCAGGTTGCCCTGGGCGTCCACGCCTTCGGCGTGATGAGCAGTAGCGGTAGCGTTAGACATGTTTGGCAAGCACTCGCGAGTAAGCGTCTTCGGTGGCGACGACTTCTTCCACCGGGATGTAGTAGTCGCGCTTGTAGTTGAAGGTGTGAATGATGGTGGCGGCGATGATTCCGACGAAGGTCACGCCCACCAGTAACCACATATGCCAGATCAGACCGAAGCCGAGCACCGTGCACAGGCCCGCGATGATGACGCCGGCGCCCGTGTTCTTGGGCATGTGGATGGGCAGGAAGCCATCGGTCGGACGCTTGTAGTTGCGTTGCTTCATCTGATGCCAGGCGTCGCCAGCATGAACCTGCGGGGTGAACGCGAAGTTATAGGCCGGCGGGGGCGAGGACGTGGCCCACTCCAGCGTACGGCCATCCCACGGGTCGCCAGTCACGTCGCGCAGCGAGTCGCGGCGCAGGTAGCTGACCACCAGTTGGATCAGGAACGAACCGATGCCCAGGGCGATCAGGAATGCGCCGACTGCGGCGATCTGGAACCAGATTTGCAGCGAGAAGTCGGTGAAGTGGCTCATGCGGCGGGTCACGCCCATCAAACCCAACACGTACAACGGCATGAAGGCGACGTAGAAACCGACCAGCCAGAACCAGAACGAGCACTTGCCCCAGAACGGATCAAGCTTGTAGCCGAAGGCTTTCGGGAACCAGTAGGTGATGGCGGCCATGATGCCGAACAACACGCCGCCGATGATGACGTTGTGGAAGTGAGCGATCAGGAACAGGCTGTTGTGCAGTACGAAGTCGGCGGGCGGGACGGCCAGCAGCACGCCGGTCATGCCACCGATAACGAAGGTGACCATGAAGCCGATGGTCCACAGCATGGGCACTTCGAAGCGGATGCGGCCACGGTACATCGTGAACAGCCAGCTGAAGATCTTCGCGCCGGTCGGGATCGAGATGATCATCGTGGTGATCCCGAAGAACGAGTTCACGCTGGCGCCCGAGCCCATGGTGAAGAAGTGATGCAGCCACACCAGGTAAGACAGCACGGTAATGACGACCGTCGCGTAGACCATCGACGCATAGCCGAACAGCCGCTTGCTGGAGAAGGTCGAGACGATTTCCGAGAACACGCCGAACAGCGGCAGGATCAGAATGTAGACCTCGGGGTGGCCCCAGATCCAGATCAGGTTCACGTACATCATGGCGTTGCCGCCCATGTCGTTCGTGAAAAAGTTGAAACCCAGATAGCGGTCCAGCGACAGCAGCGCCAGCACGGCGGTCAGCACCGGGAAAGCGGCCACGATCAGCACGTTGGTGCACAGCGAGGTCCAGGTGAAGACGGGCATCTTCATCATGCCCATGCCAGGCGCGCGCATCTTGACGATGGTGACCAGCAGGTTCACCCCGGAGAGCAGGGTGCCGACCCCGGCGATCTGCAAGGCCCAGATGTAGTAATCCACCCCCACGTCCGGACTATGGATGATGCCCGACAGGGGCGGATACGCCAGCCAGCCCGTTTTCGCGAATTCGCCGACGAACAGCGACACCATCACCAGAATCGCGCCGCTGGCGGTCATCCAGAAACTGAAGTTGTTCAGGAACGGAAACGCCACGTCGCGGGCGCCGATTTGCAGCGGCACGACATAGTTCATCAGTCCAGTCAACAGCGGCATCGCCACGAAGAAGATCATGATCACGCCATGGGCAGTGAAGATCTGGTCGTAGTGGTGCGCGTTCAGATAGCCGACGTTGTCGCCGAATGCGATGGCTTGCTGGATGCGCATCATGATGGCGTCGGCGAAGCCGCGCAGCAGCATGATCAGACCCAGAATCATGTACATGATCCCGATTTTCTTGTGGTCGATGCTGGTGAACCAGTTACGCCACAAAAAGCCCCACAGCTTGAAGTAGGTCAGGGCGCCGACCAGTGCCAGCCCACCCAGGATCACGGCAATGAACGTGACGATCAGGATGGGCTCGTGCAGCGGTATCGCCTCCCACGAGAGGCGACCGAATATGAGTTTGGTGAAGTCTAGGCGATCGGACATCTTTGGGTACCGTGCGGCGAACCGCGTGGATAAAAGAGGGGGCTGGTCGCGTCGCGGTTACAGCTGTGTCACGGGACCGGCTTGCGTGACGGGGCTCAACTGAGTCAGAGGACTCGATTGCGTCACGGGTGCCGATCGCGTGAGCGGAATCGACTGCCGCACGGGCGCGGCAACGACGCCGAACTCGGATTCGCTGCACATCGACGCGACATAAGGGGTGTCGGCATGGGTCAAGCCCAGGCGCTCTCGCACCGAGGGGTCCAGGCGGGTGATATTGCGGATGCCGGGCACGCCCAGTCCGCCTGCGGCGTCGATCGCCATCATTTCGCCCATACACATACGGCCTTCTTCGACGCAGCGGTTCACCACCAGATCGAACAGATTGGGCGCGACGGCCGAGAAACGGCGCACCGGAACACGTTCGCTGGGCTGTTCGAGTTGCAGGTAGGCTTCGCGCGACAGCGTTTCGCCGGCGGCACGGCTGTCGTTCACCCACTTGGTGAAGCCCGCGTTATCCAGCGCATGAAACTTGAAGCGCATGTGCGAGAAACCTGCGCCGCTGTAGTTGGCCGAGAAGCCGTCGTACACGCCGGCGTGGTTTACCACACCATGCAACGTGGTCTGCATGCCAGCCATCGCATAGATCTGACCGGCCATTGCGGGCACGTAGAACGAGTTCATCACGCTGGAGGCGGTCAGCTTGAACTGGATGGGGCGATCAATGGGGGCGGCCATTTCGTTGACCGTCGCGATGCCTTGCTCGGGATAGATGAACAGCCACTTCCAGTCCATCGCCACCACTTCCACCACCAGTGGCTTGGTATCGGCGGACACTTCGCGCTGCGCGTCGATACGATCGAGCGGGCGGTAGGGATCCAGCAAGTGGGTACTGGTCCAGGTGACGGCGCCCAGCGCGATGATGATCAAGAGCGGGGCGGCCCAGATCAGCAATTCCAGCAGCGTCGAGTGATCCCATTCGGGCTCGTAGCGGGCATTGGCCGACTTGCGGTATTTCCAGGCGAACAGGAACACCAGGAAGATCACCGGGACGATGATCAACAGCATCAGCACTGTGGCAATGACGATGAGATCACTTTGCTGCTGCGCCACATAGCCGGATGGCGACATGACAATGGCATTACAGCCGGTGAGCAAAGTGGCGAAGGAAAACAGCGCGAAACCGCGGAGGAAGGATTTTGAAGGCATTGCCGTAGGAATTGGAAAGCGTAGCCGATGAAAAGAAGGCAAAATGTTATCTCAATGCGGCGATGCGCGTATTGGACATTTTGTCCTATAGCATCGCCGTCCAACTGATGCGATCCTAGCGGACTGTGTCCATTATTATTCCAGAGTTGCGAGTCACTTACGATGTCCACCCTCACACAAGAGCCGAACACGCGTCAGCCTGAGCGCGACATACGGGCGTTGCACAACGACCACGGCAAAGTCGCGCCCGGCGAGATCGCGGTCGGCGTCGTCATCGGTCGTGCATCCGAATATTTCGATTTCTTCGTTTTCGGTATCGCTTGTGTACTGGTGTTTCCGGCGGTGTTCTTTCCGTTCGCGGACCGTCTGGAGGGCACCCTTTACTCCTTCATCCTGTTTTCGCTGGCGTTCATTGCCCGTCCCTTCGGTACCACGCTATTCATGGCCATCCAGCGGCGCTGGGGCCGCAGTGCCAAACTGACCATCGCGCTGTTTCTGCTGGGCACCGCCACGGCGGGCATGGCCTTTCTGCCGCGTTATGAAGTGCTGGGCGGTGCCACTATTGCGATGCTGGCAGTGTTTCGTATCCTGCAAGGCATTGCCTTCGGCGGATCCTGGGACGGTTTGCCCTCGTTGCTGGCGCTCAATGCGCCCCGCAACCGTCGCGGCTGGTATTCGATGCTGGGCCAGTTGGGCGCCCCCATCGGTTTCGTCATCGCTTCGGTGTTGTTTCTTTACCTCACTGCCACCCTGTCGTCGCAAGATTTCCTGACCTGGGGCTGGCGTTACCCGTTCTTCGTGGCTTTTGCCATCAACGTCGTGGCCTTGTTCGCCCGTCTGCGTCTGGTGGTCACC
>Ga0228634_1000381_pt1 | contig 34671 bp, 40 predicted proteins | sample 42DmetaG_FD_190063 | JGI IMG/M metagenome (GOLD analysis project Ga0228634, IMG submission 190063) | Seawater microbial communities from Monterey Bay, California, United States - 42D | ecosystem: Environmental > Aquatic > Marine > Coastal | place: USA: California | collected 2016-09-27 | reverse complement strand
ATGGAAGAATCCATCGGGTATTGTATTATTCGAGGAAGTCAACGGAAACAACAACGGTTAAAGATGGTACAGGCGTTTCAAGAAGACAACAACAAACAAGTGTTTTTATTGACGTTAAAGACCGCTGCGGAAGGTCTGACACTCACTGCTGCTTCTCATATTGTTTTTATGGAACCATGCACCGATCATACACTTGTGACACAAGCGATCGGACGAGTCAAACGGATTGGTCAAACACAACCCATACAAACAACCACATTGGTCATGAAACAAACCATGGATGAAATTATATACAAACACACCAACAAACAAACAACACACCTAACCGATCACAAAACATTGTTTCATGGCGATGACTGCGAGTCGTTTGCAATCTATCGTAGCAAGTGAAACCACTAAAAAAAAATTAATATGTAAAATTGATTGTTATGCTACCAAAAAAGATCAAATCTTTCCAGATATATTACAACTTTTATTCTTTCCACATGGTCAATACTTTGAAGACATTGCATTGGACCATCTGCTACAACACACCAACACTGGTTCCACACTTAAAAACATACAAACACAGAAACCATACATTGGAAACAATTACCACCATGTGCAATTCTATCACCACCTCTTACAACTAACACAACCCACATTGCCTGCACCCACCATACACACCATCTATTCCAACAACTTGCACTGCTTTGGAAAAGCTGTTGGAGCCAGACCAGACGCCATGTCCAACGAATACATCGTCGAAGTCAAATGCCCATACGGTGGATTACGCAAAAAAATACCAAACCATTACATCGTACAAATGTTTGTTGAAATGCACGTTGCAAACAAACAAAAAGCATTGTTTGTTGACTACTATGACCCAAGAGGATGGCGACACTTTGTAACATACATTGTACAACTATACCATCACCCACCCAAACAAGGTCAACGCGTCTTCCGAAACGATGTAGACACAAGACGACCCAGAGAAAAAATCATTGCAGACATGATCAATCACACAGACAGAGACGACATGATACAAGCATCCGAGTTCTTTCAACCATATTCCATGGACAACGTCGAATTACAACACATGATACAATTCACCAAAGGCGATGTGCCATCCGCACAAACACTCTTACATTTCTTACAACACGGAAAAGGAATACGAGGCGGAACCGTCACACAAACATATTATGACGCCATACACATACAATGGGACAGAAACAAACACATCGATATTGTACCCATACAACGCTTCCGACAAAATCTCATACACACCCTAAACAACCTTGAACCAATGCTGCGAAAAATACCAGACAACTGGAGAGCATGGTTTAAAACATTAAAAATGAACAACGCAATGCCGTCCTACATGCCCAAAGACAACGTCTATCCAGAAATGAACATTTACGAACTTGTATGGACAAACAATATATGGACATCCATACAACAACTTACCACCAACATTGATAGGTATTATCGCGAACAACTGCCTTTCAAACAACTGTGGGAGAGTCTACGACATTGCCGAAACACTTGTGACACTGCCACCTACAAACACATCGAACAAAAAACATTTTGATACTATAAACAAGCGGATGCTTACACAAAAATGGACGAGACCGATAGACGCATCGCACAACAAAACACCAACACCATACTAAAACGCATACAACACGAACAAGACGAGGAACGAAAAAAACACATCGTTTTAAAACTTGCAACCTTGTGTGACTACATTGCAGACAATCAAACCATCACAGCACTTTTGGGAAAAGACATGGTCAACATACAACAAAAAATAATCAAAACACAACATATCGTGACACAAAAACATATTAATTTTTAAACCTATTTAAACTTACCAATACATGTGTAAAAAGAATACATGAACTTTTTTGACAAATACAAAGTATACCTACTGGCAATTGCATGTGCATACACGTTGACTGCTCTCACCACCGGCATTGCCACTACCTTTCGTCCTACCGATATCATCAACCAACATCAATACATATCCATACAATCTACCAACACGTCCGTGTCAAACAGTAGCGTGCCGTTGGTATGTACAAAAGGGTTGGAGGGGTATGAACGACAGATATGTAATTCACATGACATACATCAGTGGTACTTGCCGAATAAGGAAAAGGGCATTGCTTCGTATATGATCTTTTTGGCTGTTATACTACTTGCTATCATAATTATAGGATGGATACGAGCAGGGTTTGGGTCCTTTGCAGACCATGTCGCATGGAGTCATTATGGCATTTATATCATATGGATTGTTACCGTTGTTATCATACATTCCTTTTTACAAATGGTCCATGCATCCTACAATCAGGACACAATCACGTGTACCGCTGTCTTTTTTATCTTTTTTTCGGAATTTTGGAACATTACAAACGATTCCATGGTCGATCTACGAATACAACAATCCGTGTCACGGGCACTAATGATTATCCTATTAATTTTTGTACAACTTGTGGTACTTGTCGCGTACGCATGGGCGTTGTCTGCATCCGTACAGTTTCATCACACCATTGAAGATTCATGGAGAGCATTTGGGTGGTCATGGACATTCCTTGCAGTTACCATACCAATACTCATCTCCATGAACCATTATGACAACCATTTACCCACCGCACAAGCCATACCATTGCCAACAAAAAGACAACACAGATTTACAACACACCAACACATAGATCTAAAATTTTAATAACATACATAAACAATTGTTTTACCATATATAAACCAACACCCGTATACACAAACAACATGAATAGAAATCAAGACGGTGTTTTATCATTTCAATTAAAAAAATTATTATTCCAAGATAATCAACTTAGTAAGTTCCTTACCGGTTTACAAATAATATTAACAGAAGGCGTTTATGTTGTAAACCAAAACATTATCATTGAAATTCAAAATTTAAACGATAAAACTAATAAAAATAACACAAACATTTTCTCAATAATAGATACAGACGTAAAAAACAAACTGATAAAAAACGGTATGTATATGGATTTTCTTCAGAAGTTGAGAAACATAAGGGATTATACAAACTTACTTACTGATTTGACAGAAGAACAAAAATCCATCGAAAAACAAATAGCGAGAAACAGGTTGTACAAAAATAAACCAAACAATATCAAGGGACCCCCTTTATCAAACGAGACCGAACTGATTTTTTAATCTATATAAACCGTTTTGGAACATCCAAAACGGGGTATGAGTGATAACAATGAAGTTATCGAAGATGACAAAATTTTGATGGTTTTTTGTTATTATTGTTATAAATTTTTAATGGAAAACATAAATCTTACATTCACCTGGAAACGAACTGAGACAAAACAAGTAATAAACGAGGCTATAACTCTCACTAAACAAAACACTGACAACATATATGAAAAATATGGTTTTTTATTACAATCTTTGTTAAACGAAAATAAAAACTATGTAGGTATAGAGTCAAACTTACCAAATAATATTGTTATCGATTGTAATGTAAACAAAGATGCATTTAACGCAGACAAAAATTGTGGATCATTTTTACAAAAAAAGAAGAAGCCGTACATAGATACACTTAAAGAACAAATAATAAATATTAATAAAGAGTTATTTCCTACTAGAACACACCTAGATTCGGACACTGATGACGATATAATAGGAAATATAATTTTAGTTGTTATTTTATATTCAAAAAGAAAATATAATTTAAAAAATATCATTAAAGAAACATTTAAACCATTTACAGAATATGATGAATTGATAAAACCATTAAAAAAATTAGAAGATGTAAAACAGTTTTTGAATACATTAAAAACAAAATATGAAAAATATATTAAAGACAATAATAAAGATATAAATGATTTTTTTAAGAATAAAAATAATGAATTAAAAAAAGAAATAGAAAACCTCAATAGTTTGCCATCGTTTTTAAACCACGTTTGTATCGAATTACGTTTTTAATCGTCGTAAAAGACCCAGCATTTCCGTTGTTTGTCGTAGTGATCGACACCGCGTTGTGGTTCCTGAACGGTTTTGAGTGGATTTAACTGTGGTGGTTTCTTTTTCTCGTCGTTGTCATCAAAACGTGGTTTGGTCGTACGAATCATTTCATAAACCACGATGGATACGATAGACAAGATCCTAAACGATCTAATCCGCCAAACCGTCCAAGAATTCCTACACACGTCCAAGTGCCGGAAACGCGTTCGAGATACCACCAACGACACCAATACACACAAAAAACCACGATGCTCGTAATATTATTATACGTTGGGATCGTCTTTGGCGTTTGTTTGTTAATTGAAAAGTGTTATGAACTGTATTATCTGTCAAGGATCACAAGGAGTTTGGAAGAAAGAGAGTATTATTCACCTCTAGTACATACCGTTTAAGAAATATAATTTGCATTACATAACGTATAACACGTTTTACACATATCTACATCACACTCTCTACAACCATACCCCTCACCAATTATATCCATCATACATATATCACACCAATACAACCATTGATCATTCACATATTCCACTATCTCACAATGTTGTGCATGATAACTACACCGCTTGATACGCACCAACAAACGCTGGTAGTCATGAAACGCTTTGTGCGCCCTCCAACGCGTTTGAATCAATATAGCATAATAATCACGAATCATCTTGCCAACAACAACAACTACACCCCACAGATCGTCTTTCGCGTGATTTATAACAATCCAACATTATACAATATAATATCAAGCGCTTTCAACATATCTTCCTCATTGTCAAGTGACTTGTCTTTTATTCTCACTTGGTCTTTTTCTACGTCATAATCATTGTACGTTTTTATATTATATGGACGAAGTGTTATGTCTTGTAAAATCGTTTGCAATTTTAATACTTTACTTTGATCATCGTCAGTTGGCTTTAGAAACATGTTTAAGAATTTGTCTGATATTGTTGTATTATCATCTGTTCCATTATCATATATAATACCTTTAATTTTTTGGTTTAATTCAGATATCGTCGATGGTAATTTTATTTCAAGTATTTGTTTTTTTAATTTTATAATCTCTTCGTTATGCAAACGAGTGTTTTCTATTCGTTGTTTTCTTCTTTCTTTTCTTTTCTTAAAATCTATTCGTTCTTTTCTTTCTTCTTGTATATTTACATCATCTTTTTGTACCGGTTGTTGTTTGCAAGTATCTTTCAATGTCTTTAATTGTTGTTGCAATAATATTAATTTTGGTCGACATGCGTTTGGGTTGTCTTTGTTTAGTTTTTGCATGACTCCGTCAAACGCCATAAAGATTCCTGCGGGTATGTATAGGGTCTTGTTATGAATGAATACGCCGCCCAACGTGTTTATCGGCGCTGGAAATGTGTCATTTAAGAAATTTCGGGATGTATTATTTAAATTGTCAATGGATATAGCATACATGTTGTGAAGCGTATTTCCGGCATCGACGGTTATTTCTTTAAACCTGTCTATGTGTATACTATCGATTACTCCCTGTATGCTTTCTCGTATGTCGGTTACGATAGGTGCTTCGTTGTCTTTGGTGGTGACGATCTTTCCCATGGATAGGTTTGTAAGAAAATGGATGACAACATCTTTTTCCGAAACTGTTTGTTCCGTGTATATGGTGTACATGGTAGTGTTAAAAAGAATGACAATTTAAATAGGTTAAAATTTTAAGACGGTTTGTTGTATCGCTTGTTCCTCTTTGACTTCCCACTCGTCGTCATCGTCCTGTACAGGGCGTCCTTGGCGTACCTGTTCCTCTAGTGTGGGCGGCATTGGAAAGGTTCGGTTTAGTGAAGGTCGTGTCGTGGTGTAAAAGTCGTACAGTATGTTGTTGTTGTTGTTGTTGTTGTTGTTGTTGGTAATGTTGTATATGGTGGTGGTAAAGTTGTAAAAGACGTCAACGATGGTACCTTTTGGTAGGTTGTCAAACATGTTGCTGGGCAGCATGGTGTTTTGTAATGCAGTGATGTCGTTGTAGCATTTTTTCCATTGTTGTGTGTTGTCGGGACCATTTAATGGCAATGTTTTTAGGTTGGTGTATGGTCGTCGTTGGTATGTTAGACCGTCTTTGGTGCGTTCAAAGTGTGTTTTGTCAGCGTAAAATGTTTTGTCGGATAGTGTGTATTGTTTTTCGCGTGTGTTGAAACATAGACCGACTGGTCGGTCGTGTTTGTGGAATCGTATCATGTAGGTGTGTTGTTTGTCTTGTTCCAGGTAGGTATTGAATTCGTTGTCACATAGCTGATTGGGTATGTCTTGTTCTCTTGCAAACCTGCTGTAGGCGTGTGTAGACTCTCTGTTGATACCAAGGTTGTCACATATGTGTTGTATGCGTAGTTTGAATGGTTCGGATGCGTTGTGACGGATGTAGTCGACGAGGAAAAAGTCAAGTGGGTCTTCAAGGATGCAAAAGAGTGTGTGTGTGTCTATGTTTGTGATCGCTTTCCCTTGTATACGTCTCATCGTGTTTAATTTCCACTGTGTGTAAGATTGTGGTTGTGACGAGTAGGTGTTGTAGATGAGTTGCATGTCCTGGTCACGGATGTTGGTGCGCTGACCGTTGTTGTCCGGTAACAATGTGTGTAGGATGTTTTGTTTGGTTGACGGTGCAAAGGAATGTTCGACGATCCATTGTAAAAAGTAGTCGGATAGTTGGTCTATGTGTTGTCGAACATAAGTGGCGAGTATTCTTCTTCGTTGTACAACGTTTCTACATGCTTTGTAGTGTATCTTTTTGTATTCTTCGTCAATATGTTCGATGGTGTGTTGGTAGTTGTTTAGTTCTCGTGTGGCTTGTGGTACATCTAAGATGTTTGCAGCGTCTTGTAAAATGTCTTTTGTGTGTTGAATGAGTTGTAGCTGCTGCTGTATATATTTTTGTTTGGCGTTTGTTTGATGTTGTTGTATGAATTGTATGTGTTTGTAGATGGATTGTATGGTGTATGTATGGTCGTTCCATCCGATGTAACCGTCTTCTAGTTGAAAGAGTGCTTTGTATGTTTGTGGGATGTCTGGGTCAACGCTGGTGATGTCGTCTATGTGTTTTGTGTTGGTGTCAAGGATGGGTAATCCGTGTTGTATGAGTGTTTCAAGTAGTTGTAGATGTTCTGGTAAAAAGTAGTTGTGTGTTTGTAAGAGTCGTTGGCAGGATGTTGTTGTTAATGCATCGTGAAACAACTCTTTGTATGCTTCACTGTCCACGATGTAGCAAACAATGTTGTAGCAACATGTATCTTCTATTTGATTGGATAATACATGCATCATGTCGTCAATGAGATGATGCATGGAGATGGTATCGTTGTTTAGCATTTCCACCGCTTGCTCGTATTGGTTTCGTTTGATGTAGTAAAAGATATTTTTTTTTCGTTTTCGAACGAGTCTTGGGGGCGAATACATGTTTTAGGATATATAAAAAGTTTATATAGGATATTATTTTAGAAGGTTTGTTTTTGGGTTGTTTCTAAATTTGTCCAGTGCGTTAAAATGTTCTTCCATGGACAATGCCCATTCTTCCCAACAAATCAAGATCGAATCGGTTTCCTCTTCTTCATGTTTGGTATTCGTTTGTTTATTCTCTTTTTTTGTGCTAGACATCTTTGCTCATTCGAGTATAAGAATGGTTTGGATCTTATTAAAGATGGATTTGTATGTATGTAAATATGTGTTGTCGTTTGTGAATGTGTGTGATTGGGATACGTTTGGTGTGTTGCGTTTGTTGTGCAAGGATGTGTATGAATGGTTGATGGATACAAGATGGTTTGTGCCAATGGAACGTTTGTATCCTGTTCGTAGTTTTGTGTGTATGTCTCGTTGTATGAGTTGTGAGAGACATGTAGTGGATCCAAAGGTGTTTACGATGCCAAACACGTATTATCCCCGACCAGTGTTTGTGTATTGTAAGCGTTTTGAGTGTGTTCGTCACGTGGTGCGTTCGATGGTGACGTATGCGGACGAGTCATCGACGGTGTTATTGGCACGTGAAGCGGTCAAGGATGCATGTGGCAAAGTGTTGCGATCTTCTGGTGCGTTGGAGGATTGTGTGTACGATTTGGGGTATTTATTTAAAGACACGTTGTCCATTCGATGTCGGTTTGGTTATTTTTTAAAAGATGTACCAATTCAAGAGATACCGATGGAATATAGACAGACATATGTTACAGTACGTTTATAAAAACCTTGATTCTACATCATTAACATGTACATAAGAAGACCAAAATGTTGACGCTTGCATGTGTGTCAATGTGGGTGGTATAATCTTGCCATATTGTTCCTCCGAACGCGTCAATCGGAATTCCTTCTCTTTCTTCACACCAAACATACTGATACATACTATACATATTGATATACCAATCGCATGTGAAAAATATATAATATCCCAATGGAACACCCGTGGGTAGTAATGACTTGTTATAAAACCATAATATATCCATAACCATATATAATAATGTGTTGCTTTGTAAATGTGTGTTTCGTTTAATTTTTGTTGCATGGACAATTGTAGTTGGTAGGAGGATTGTAGGCATGTGTAATATACTAGTGCCGCAGCATACGGTAGTAGTCCCCACCACGCCGTGTGTCCCCACACGACGGTTTTGAGGATCCAGCAGGGTGCGCTGAGGATGCCGATGCGTGTATATAGTTGCCGAACAATGTATTTTCTATCCGTCACATAAAAAAAGACGACAGCGCTTACAACGACAAGTTGCCACGACACATGTTGAAAACAACTCAATATGCTAAATATATACAGTTGTAATGTCATGAGTTTTGCTTCGATGTCTTCGTATAACATGTGTGGTCGTAGAGAGTATTCCGAAACGTTTAGTTGGAATACCAAAATACAGCATAGTGTGACGATGGTGTAGGTGCATCGAAAGACGTGTAGAGAGGCAATTAATGTGACGATATTAACCGCCAACACGGTAGAACACCATAACGTTCTTGGATACATCTTATAACAGTGCTGTCATCTTTATATAGAAAAATAAAGGATCCTATAAAAATCCCAATGGATTGAGGTGTGTGTGTGCTATGTGTGATGATGGGGTGTAAGCATTCAAAGACGGTGATGATGGTGTTTCCGCGAAATTGGTTGATCATGGTATATCGTAATACGACAATAATGCATGATAGTAATAGGTAGGTGAACCATTCGTATATGGGTGTTTGAAAGATGTTTAATGAACTGGTGGATTCGTCCAACCATATGAAGGAAAAGATGGCAGTGGCAAGTAGTTGCCCAATACACATTTCCGTAAACATGTCTCTATTTTCCAACATCTTGTACCATGTTGAGAGAGACAGCACGTGTATGCCGCTTGCAATGTATCCCGTGACGACAAAAATAATTGGTTGTGTAAAGGACAGTTGTGATACTGTAAGTAGTGAACATGAGAAAAAAAGTATTAGTGCGACACGTTGTTTGGTGTTGGATGTGTGTGCTAAAAATGGTATGAATGGTTGCAAGATATCTATTCGTACATGTTGGATTGCCCATGTGTATGTAATATGTGGCAACACGAATCCAAGTAGTGTCCACTTGATCAACCATCCAAACGTTCGATGGTACCGCAACCGTTTTCGTTGTATGGTATGTATCAAGAACATGCCGACTGTAATAAGGATACTCCGAACCATGTGGAAATGTATGATAGACGCGTCTGGGTCGTGTTGAACAAACCAGGTCAACAACACATCGTCAATCCCAATGTTTAATAAATGGATAAATAAAAACAGTAGCAACATATTAAAATGACATATTTAAAGTATATACATTGTTTTGTAAATGAAGCAAACGAACGTAACAAATTGGTTGTTGTTTGGTATTTTTCTGTCGTCGCTGACCACAACGATCGTGTGGGTCATTATCGGGTTTGGTGTAAACCACACGCTGCAGGTGGTCCCACGCACGCTCACGTCCATCTCCAACCCGTCGTCGCTCAAGCTGATTCATGGCATCTCGCAAAATGTTCGGGATTCCCTGGTGACCGTCATGGACGACCTCAATCACGATGGCGCGTTACACCATATGAACAACGATTTCGGAAATCATTTGCATACCATACACCGATTGGTCAACATCACCATGCCCTTCACCAAAACATTTCCAACACAACACGTCTTTCACGAATCCAAACAGTGGAGAAATACAACCAACCAAATCATACACTTTTTACAACAACATCCATACATCATTGTCAAGTTATCCAACATGATCGAAGCATTGGACAAAGACATTCCATTCCATCGCATGGTGCAAGAATCCCATGAATGGCACGGATTTTTAGAAAAGATTGTCAATAAATTAAAATCATAGAGTATTTAACAATGTATATAAAATAATAAATATGAAACTTTATTGTTGTACTTTATTTGTACTAGTCTTATATGTGTTTATGGTCATCCAAAGTATGTATATGACTCCAAGACATGTACGTACCGTAACATTTGGTAGTGATTTTATGAATGTGTTTGTCTACCCTACAACGAGTGTGAATACCATACTTCACAAAATATCCTTTCAGTACAATGTTCCAATACATTTTTTGACGATGCATGTCATGGAAAACAACCACCCATTGGTTCACAAACGAATTCAGTTGCATCCAACCGACACGTTGCACTATTATTTAAATCATACGTGGTGGTCGATACAAGTGAAACCACAACCGAACGAGCGGTATTACATTTACACATTGAACGCCCCAACCATGACTAGCGAACATGTAACGTGTCATGCGGATGGTATATGTGCTATCACACCTTCCAAACAATGCCACGGATTATGCATCAACGCCTTCTTACTCTTTCAACACAAGAAACGACCCAACTATGTCAAGATAGACAACCAAACCATACCGTATTCGGACGACCTGTGGTTGCCAGACTCGACCGTCTTGTATCACTTTTTATTAGATTAAGTTTGTGTCATATGAGTAGGTTGGATAAAATGTGTCATATGGACGTGTATGCGATTCTGGGTGTTTCTCCAGATAGTGACTCGACGTTGATCTCCCGTCGTTGTCGTGAGATGCAGCACCGTCTGCGTCTATCGGCGGACAAGGATGCCGCAGACATGTTGCGGTATTTGTCATCAACAGCGATCATGTTGCTGGAACCTTCTTCACGGCAGTGTTATGATTTGTGGATGTGCGCAATGCGTGACAAACATCCCATGACGATCAAGATGGCAACATCACAGATTGAATGGTTTAATGCACACAATGGTCATTTAGGCTTTTTATTTGACAAACGTATGTTACAGATGATGCCAACGGTATTACGTCCCCCCGACACGTCGATGGTCTCCAAAACGTCTCACATACCGCTCAAAAAATGTTGCAGACACTGCAATAAACCATTGCAAGGTCAAAAACATATTGTACAATGCCAATGCACTGCAAGGATTGGACATATCGATTGTGGTGAAGGATTTGTTAGAGAATTTAAAAACAAATGCCCTGTATGCAAAACAACCTTGCTTGTACGAACAGATATATCCAAATATTTATGGTGGAATGCAAAACAAAAATATAAAATTTAACTTTTAGTACACACCATATACGCCCAATTCACACGATCATTGTTTAAAAATATACGAACATCTTTCACACCAACATAATAACCTTTCGTACCCTTATATGTCATAGAATCCAACATATACCATTTATCGTTATACCATTTCACACAAAAAAAATGATCGTATGCTTGTACAATAACACCCATATCACCATCGTGGGGCTTATACGTCACCTTGACACTTCTTGTATCATACTTTTTAAACGATTCAACCATATGTAACACAAACTCTGGGGTTGCACCACGCACAGTCATCGCATTATAATCCTTATCCACCTTTTTACTCTCCTCTGTAAATGCCACGGACGATGTATCCCATTCCTTTTGTGTCAACCTGTCCTTTTGCAACTGCAACAAATTGTTGATGGCATGCATACCACAATATACACCTACCTGACTCTCTACAAAAAATAATTTCTTCTCTGGTGATACAAAATACGACTTATCAAACACAGACAACATACCTTTTACTACATCGTGGCTATTTATATACCACCACGAAGACGTAATACTAAATGCAATGTTGCCTCTTTTTGGATGTTGTAGTCAGATAAAGTACGACCATCCTCCAATTGCTTGCCAGCAAAAATCAAACGCTGCTGGTCAGGTGGAATACCCTCCTTGTCCTGGATCTTTTGCTTCACATTTTCAATCGTATCACTTGGCTCCACGTCAAGCGTTATCGTTTTACCTGTCAATGTCTTTACAAAGATTTGCATACTTTTACACACCATACAAACACACTTATATACTAATTTTACACACCAGAACATTCTTTCGTTTAAGGTATATTGACGCATTAGAGGCGTTTAAGGTACATTGACGTGTTTTTAGGATGTGTGAGAGGCGTTTTTGACACAGATTTTACATATCCCAATGGCGTTTTTGACACCGATTTTACATATCCCAATGGCGTTTTAAACACTGTTTAAGGTATCTTGACGTGTTTTTAGGGTGTGTGAGAGGCGTTTAAGGTATCTTGACGTGTTTTTCGGATGTGTGAGAGGCGTTTTTGACACAGATTTTACATATCCAAATGGCGTTTTCAACACTGTTTAAGGTATTTTGACATGTTTTTAGGATGTGTGAGAGTTTGGGGGTCATGACGCGTATCTTATATTTGCACGTGTGCCGATAATACCTATAAATAGTTTTTATATATTTATAACATGTCTGATACAAGTCCTGCGTTGGTACAAACATACAAAAACGAATTTCCAGAAGGAACCCCATTGGTGGTAGCGTGTGAGAAAGGTCGCGTGGAGGATGTGAAGACGTTTGTAAACGCTGGGATGGACGTGAATGAACTAGGTAAAAGTAGTTATGGTACTAGATGGACACCATTAATGGAAGCTGTAGTGTATGAACATAGTACTATCGTTGAGATACTACTACAACACGGTGCTAATCCTGCTACTACTGATAACGATGGAGACAACGCTCTACACGGGGCAGCATATCATAATAAAACAACCACCACCATTGTACAACTTCTTCTAAACCACATGAAACTGGAAGATATCAATCACAAGGATACAGATGGAAAAACTCCCTTGGATTACTGCTATACATATAACAACAGTCCTATCAAACAACAAATCATCGACTTGATGAGGTCCAAGGGCGCCAAGCGTGCCATTGAATTAAAAGCAGATGCGTTGGTACAAACATACAAAAACGAATTTCCAGAAGGAACCCCATTGGTGGTAGCGTGTGCAAAAGGTCGCGTGGAGGATGTGAAGACGTTTGTAAACGCTGGGATGGACGTGAATGAACTAGGTACAGATAGTTGGGGTATTAGTAGGACACCATTAATGGCAGCTGCAGAGTATGAACGTAGTAATATCATTGAGATACTACTACAATGCAATGCAGATACTGCTACTACTAATAACAATGGAGGCAACGCTCTACACTACGCAGCATATCATAATAAAACAACCACCACCACTGTACAACTTCTTCTAAACAACATGACACTGGAAGATATCAATCACATTAATACATATGATGGATACACTCCCTTGGATTACTGCTATTATAGTGATAACAGTTCTATCAAACAACAAATCATCGACTTGATGAGGTCCAAGGGCGCCAAGCGTGCCATTGAATTAAAAGCAGATGCGTTGGTACAAACATACAAAAACGAATTTCCATATGGAACACCATTGGTATGTGCGTGTGAGAAAGGTAACTTGGAGGATGTGAAGACGTTTGTAAACGCTGGGATGGACGTGAATGAACTAGGTACAGATAGTGATGGTTATAGTAATACACCATTAATGATGGCTGCATATAATGAACATAGTACTATCATTGAGATACTACTACAATACAATGCAGATACTGCTACTACTAATAACAATGGACTGAACGCTCTACACTGGGCAGCATATAATAAAACAACCACCACCATTGTACAACTTCTTCTAAACCACATGACACTGGAAGATATCAATCACAAGGATATAAATGGAGACACTCCCTTGGATTACTGCTATAATTTGAATCACAGTTCTATCAAACAACAACTCATCGACTTGATGAGGTCCAAGGGCGCCAAGCGTGCGAGCGAGTTGTCGGGGTCCTCAAGCGGTTCGGGGTCCTCAAGCGGTTCGGGGTCCTCAACGGGGGAGGTGGTACACGAGGGTACCAAGACAGTCGACGAACAATTGGCGGAGCAATTGAAGGAAGCACAAGAGAAAGGTGATGTCATTGATTTGGTAGACGATGACGATGACGACGACATAAATGAACAAATCAATAGGTTGATAAAGCAACGAGATGATATTAATAATAAATTAAAAAGGTTACGCAGAAAGTTAAAAAAGTCTAATGGCTCGTCCAACAAACGCCAACGTCGCAAATTGGTGGATGCTATAAGTGAGTTAAAATTTTAATAATTATTAACTATATTATTTAATCGTTGACACTCTGCTCGCTGCAATTCAGGCAGTATAACATCTTGCCATGTACTATGTGGCATCCTACCATATACCAATTTCAGGTGTTTTTTGGTAGGTGTTTTTGTGTTTATGAGTTGTTGTAAGTGTTGTACGGGGTTTCTGTGTTGCAAGGTTACAACATAATCTTTCGCTTGTTGTATATCATGTGCTAACATATGATTTGCAACAATGTCAAGTTCTTTGGTAGATAATTTGGCGTCCCCATCGGCATCCATTAAATCAAACACTTGGTTTTGTACAACATTCACTTTTTTGTTACGAAAACAGTTCATTTAGAGTGTTTCAAACGGTATATATAGGTTTCTCGACACGTTTTTGGATTTGTTTGACGTGTTGAAGAAACCATGTGGGTTGGTTGGTTTTCCAAACCATCTTAAACTTGTCCTGTTTACTTTGGTAATAATTTCTATAGGATGACACACCAAGTATATTGCCATGGTCATCTTTGACAAGGTACTGTTCATCAAAACACATTGGGAAATACAACAACGTCCCGGGGATATCATGCACCGCCTTTGTGGTCACCTTGGACGTTTTTGGAGGTGCTACTACACACTCGGCGGACGGAAATCCCAACCAAAACAATAATTCTAAATGACGTTGTGTCTTGTGCACTTTGCCATAACGCCGGGTATATTCATGACACAACAACAAACCATAACGAACCGCATACTCGTAATGATTCACATGATAACGTGCCCACACTGAAATAGGATGATTACTATGCGTTTTCTTATAAGGTTTAACACCATACGACGATTCTATATACGACATATCGCCCTTGTGGAGATGCCAAACACTCCACAACACCTGAGCTGTCTCCAAAATCATCTTTACCACATGCTTATCACACAACGAAGACACAGAAGATTCCAATAACACATCCAACAAAAATAAATTCATCGTGGCTTGTTAATCGTTCAACCGTATTTAAACGTTCATTAATTCATTAACAACATGTATCGTCAAACCACGGACAATAAACCACCATTGATTATTAATTTTAATTTCAATATACCAAATGATTATGAAACGCCAAATATGTACAATTATGACAACCATACTATACCAAAACGACACCTGACACAAGTTAATGTCACCACCTGTGACGTGATCCGTGCCATGCGGTCAACAAACGACCCTCAACGTATGAACAGTTTATTAAACAGATATTTCTTCTCGGATGATACATCGATCAAAGAGAAAACAAAACGTATTGTAAACATGATTCATGAGAATGAGAAAAAAAACATTGTCACCATCATATGTAACTTTTTAAAAAAGAAACAAATAGAAATACATGAGGAAATGTTAACACTGACCCAATAAAAATTCAACCCTATTTAAACATATATTAACTACCACAAAACAACATGTATAAACAATACCCTTTTCAATACTCTGCACCAAAAACACCAGGCAATACCACCACCGACAACAACACCACCGCCAACAACAACACCAAAACACCTGCCAACAACACCACCGACAACAACACCACCGACAAAACACCCGTGGAGGTCACCGCCGACGAAGTGATAAATGCTGTAAAATACTGGGTCAAAGAAAGAGATTTATTAAAAGCTGACAAAAACGCTGCACAAAACATTGTGAAACAAGATGTTGAAGACCTACATATAAATTATAAACATGGTACAAAACAAACTGTAAATCAACAAAAGAAAGTAGTTGACCCTACGAATGCTACAAATTATAATGGGGTTACAGATGTGTTTACAAACAAAAAGATTTACTATTTAGATAAATCGGTTAATTTTGCTACATCAATGAAAGAAGCTATTACCAAGCAAATGATGAATGCATATGGAACACTGTTTATATATTTTCTTGAAAAGAAATCAACAGATGAAATATTTGAAAAATTATTTGAAAAACAATATGATAGATATATAACCCGTGAAACTGCTTTTGTTGTGTTAGGCTATTTGCACAAGAAAGAAAAAATTAATGATTATATACAAACACACATACCACACATATGTTTGTTTTTATCTGATCCTGGTTTTAGATTTAATCTTGGATCGGGCAATGTCGTCGAACCAATGAAAACAGACAAGCAAAAAAAACAAGCATTAGAACAATTATTAAACAAAAACAATCCATCCGTCGAAGACAAAATGAAAAATGCGATATTAACAATTTATTACCTTGATTATTTAATGGATGAATCATATTATACAAAAAACTCTACTAAATATAAACTTCGGGTCAATCTCCGAAGAGAACTAATGTTATTATTTAATAACTGTTTCGATATACTCAAAGGGCGTCAAGGGTGATCACAAAACGCCATATATTGCAAAAACCGTCGATTTTGACCACAAGATGTTGTGTCATTTTTACGATTATTATGAATCGAACCGTTTAAGGTTTCCTAAGCGTCGTCATACAAAGATTCGTATGAATGTGTTGTTTGGTAATCAGTATGTTGTTCGTCGTTTGTTGGACGAGGATGAGATGATAATGGTGTTGGATATGTATGTGAATGACGAGTTCAAGTTGTTATTTTTATCTGATATGAAGCCAATGTTGTATGAATGTTATAATCAGTTGGTGGATAGTTACGATAATTTGTTGTCGATGGATCGTACACCATTGAATGTGGGCGAGTGGGACGAGGAAGAGTTGGAAGCATTGGGTGTGTTGTGTCATGAATATGAGACCGATTTGGATTATGAATCGATATATTGTTTATTGAATGAGAGTAAGAATTCTATTTTGAACAGGGAGTATCAGCGTTTGTTTGGAGGTCATGATGATTTTGGTGTGGTGGAATATTACAACGACACGTGTTGTGGTATGCAATTATACAAAGCAAAACGTTTGTACCGTGAGTTGCAAGAGACGTGTTTATTGGAAGCATTTTATGCGTTACAGTTGGAAGCGTTTATGTATTGTTTTCGGTCAAAACATCCTACTGTAAAATCATGTTACAAACCATTTTTGGCACAGGTCGAACAATGTTTTTATAAAAGCATGTCGAGCGTCCCATTGTTTGTGATGGCACCTTACCAATTTAAAGACGCCGAAGCATTTATGAACGACAAACCAGTTGGTGTGAATTACGACGAGTTGTCAAACTTTGACCGTTTGGAATACATGATGAAAACGGAATATGTTGGCAAGTTGTTGTCTTTCACACCTGTGATGAAAGAACCACTACGTAAACAACATGCCAAAGCGTGTATAAATATAAAATTTTTTTAATATAAAAGTATGACTATTTATGGTATATTAGCAGTATCTTCTAATCATGTGATCGGTAAAAATAACAAACTCCCATGGCATCTCCCAAACGACCTTCGTTGGTTTAAAATGAACACGTATAAAAAAATCGTGGTGATGGGTTACAACACGTGGTGTTCGTTGCCAACCAAACCGCTGCCGGGACGCCGAAACATCGTCATGACCTCCAAGTATATAGAAGGTGTCGAGACGTGTTCGAGACTCTCTGATTTGTTTGTTCGATATGGCACCTGTGATTTGTATATCATTGGTGGTGCAACGTTGCTAACATCGTTACAAGATGCTATCGACGTGTGGGTAGTAACACATGTCGAGGTGTGTATACGAGGTGATTGTCATTTTGTGTTGCCGTACAAGTTGTTCAAGACGGTGTATGAGTCCAAAACGTTTCAGGACCCAACGTTAAAGTTTACGTATCGTCATGCAATTTATACATATAAAGCGCGTTTAAAAACGTTATAATATATTGTATTATGTCATTATATTATGTCATTTCTTTAACATGGAAACCTATTGCAACATCTGTGTTACGTTCCATCAAGTATGTGTTGTCTTCCAAGCACGACGACGAGGTGTGTATGTTGTTGGACCAGTTGGATATTAGTACAACGGTAGAGATGATTGACGCGGTGTTGCACGACATCCACGTGTCTACCAAGACGGTAAAGAAATGTATTGATTTTGTGACGGAATCGATACAGGAAGTAAACCGTGTTGTTCGCCATATCGAACTGGATGTAAAAACACACCATTTAAAATATTTTCATCGTTGGCGAAGCTTGGATTTAACCAAGTACAAGGAACCGTTGCAAACCTCTTTTAAAAAACTAACATCACGTTTCGACATGCTCCAACAGCTACTGTTGATTGATCATAAAATGGGCAAGCCATCGTCACGCCAATCGTCAAACACCACGTCCTCTTGATCCTCTGACACCGCCACATGACATAAACGGTATTCGGACGTAACAACAAGACGTACACAAATCATACCAATAACAAACAAATACATCCATGACACTTGATCCACCATGATCAACCCAATGACCACCACACCGCTAAGCGTCTCTAACAACGTGTATGGTGTCACCTGATGACGTTCCAGTTGATCAATCATACGCAATAGAAAAATCAACACAATAGGCAGCACCTGCAACACGATGGACGATTCGTTGACAAATTGAAAAAACAACCAATACTGTTCCAAACATATAATAAGGTGTGTGTACCAATCGAGGTTGCCAAAGAGTATGGTAAAACACGAACACCCTGTTACAATAAACGTCAAGGACGTGCACCACACAGCATGAAACAAATACATCATGTCATGTGTCACACCATCGATGGTCACAAACACCCACCACATAAAGGACTGAAACAAAAACGTCAATGTCCACAAGAGGTAAGACCACAAATGGTGTTCGGGAAGACGTAACTGTCGCACCATACATAAAAAACACAAGAAAAATATCATGCTCAACACCAGTATATACGATTGGTAGTTGGATGGTACGACCAATGTGATGCACATAAACAGCAGATGGTACAGTACAAATCCAATGATATTCATGTTGGTTGTTATATAAAGCAAAGCTTATATAGACAAGTGAGATGTATCCAAGTAAATACAAAGCGTCTGTTCGGATTCGATCGTTGTCGGACGCCATTGCAACGCCAATAGGTTATAAAACATCTGCGGATATGTTTTTGTATTGTTTGGATTTGTACGATGTGTGTATGACGTATATGGAGTCGAACGCGCGCGTCGATCCCAAGACACGAAACGCCGTCAAACAGTCCTTGACAACGTTTATGATACACCATTTCGTTGCGTTGAATGAACGTATTCCAGGTCAGATGAAGGGATGGACCCAGGGTATGTTTATCTATGTGTGTTGGTGTGCATTAACGACGTTAGGGAGTCCCTGTAGATGTGTGGTGGACCGTGATTGGATGTTTGAATATCGTTTGTGTATGACGTACAGTATGAATGTTTCGGAGTGGTCTTTTTTTACATGGTGTAAATCCTTGGACGTCTTGGAACGCCAATGGCATGTTGTACCAAAAGACGACACGCTTGTTGCATATATCAATGCGTTGGAATATCGTGCAAGTCAATTTGTTTCTTATTTATTACCTGGTGATGTGATGGATATTCCAGCGTATCGTGTGTCATGTGGAGAGAAGTATCGTATTCACCCCGCAGGTATTTATCAATGTTACTGTCGTATGATTGTGTTGAAACGTTCGTTGGCACATCTTGCATTTTTTAACAAACATGTTGTAGCAGCACCATTGTTGGACGATACCTATTTGAAAACATTTTTGTTGGAGGAGCGTCGTCATTTAACGATCCGTAAATTTCGCGACAATGTGTCGTCACAGGTATTCATCAACATGTTGCGAGATTCCGATCGCTTCCGAGTGTCCTATGACCGTCGTGGGTCCGCGGTGTCGCCATACGCCGCCCTTGCAAACTTTCGTCCACTCGCCATGCTGGACTTGCTTTCAAAAAGTATTGCGTATGACAAACCGGAGGTGTTGTTGGATAACAAAAAGGTTCCGGATGCCTTGTATCTGTGTATGGTGCATGCATATTTTTCATCGACGTACAATGTCTCGTTCCGAGACATGTTTTTGTGTTCCGAAGAGAATGCTTGGGGGTACCGGGAACAGATTGTGACCACCACCGTCCCAATCATCCTACAAATATGCCACAACTACCACGTATTCGCTCGGGGACAGTTATACCAAACCGATGGAACCTTTTATCACGCCTTTTACGCATGGGTCAAACTTGTGAAAACGATGTATCATGGTATATTGTATTCGCAAATGGATGTGTCGCATCTGTGCAAAAAGATCGTGGAACCCCCACAAGTCATTGACGCACGCAAAACACGCTTTGTAGAATACCATTGGGATTAAAAAGCCACGATGGTAAAATTGAGTAAGAAATGGTCTGGTGCACGTTGTGCATATCGTCACGAGTATAATAAGAGTTGTTATGGGTCGCTTCGGGCGATGTTTGATACACGTCAAACTTGTCGTAGTAATGTTTTACCGTTGGATGTGTTAAATCGTGTTCGTAAGGAGTTGGATGCCTTGTATCGTGATGTGCATGTGGCAGATCGTAAAACGTTTTTGTCGCGTGGTAAGGTTGCAATGAATCGTCGTGACGCTTTATGGTATGCTATACCAACATCGGACAATTTTTTGCCACATTATAGGGCGTCTACCGTGTCGTACGGGTCACCAGAGACACCGATAAAGAAGGCAGACGATACAAGGGTGATGGATACATCCATGTTGAAATGGATGCAACCAGTCATAGATCGCATGGAACAAATTAGTGGTCATACAATCAATCATTTTGTGTTTCATCGTTATGTTGGGTCTTCTGATAAAATAGGAGCACACCATGACAAGACACAAGATTTGAGTGATGGGTCTACTATATTTTCATTATCTATTGGTGAACCAAGACGTTTTGACATAGTAGCGGATACAAAGGATAAATGGATTTCCAAGAATGAGCGTGAAACATTCATTGTACGAAACAACGATCTTGTAAGCATCCCATGGGATGTAAATCAAGTGTATAGACATGCTATTGTGCCTAGTAAAAAATATGGTGGTATACGATATTCCATCACTGCTAGGTCAAAATGTACATTGTATAATAAAAAAACAAAACAACAACGAATAATAAAAACTAAAATTTTATCGTAGTATTATGTTTCTTGTTACTTACTATATTCCAATGTTTACTATTGTCTGGAAGATGCACCAGATCTTCCTCGTCGCCATTGTCCCACTTTATCCAATAATAATTTTTTTTTTGTTTACGCACCACTGTTCCTTTATAAAAATGATATTGACGTGGTATGACGTTTCCCTGGTCGTCTTCCAGACTATACCTAACTGACACGTGTTTACCAATCAATGGGTCTGTAGTGTTACCTTCGTCATCGATGTCGGATTCGAGTGCGCGTTTTTTTACTCTTCTGTGGGATCGAAGTCGGTCAAGTAATGTTCGAGGAAAGTAGATACATGTGGCGTTTATTTTTGGTAATATATCTACTTCAATGTTTTCAAAATGAATACCAATCAATGTATCCAACCTTGACACGACACTCACCTTGACGCGTTCAAGTGTATCTGAAAACGGGTGTTGAATATCATGAACACTGTCAATACGATACACCTGTTCGTCCGGATCCCTTGACAAACGCTTTGCATTTGTATCTTCAATGATCGCGTCCACATCCAACAACCATCGTTTATCAAAACAAGGAATAAGATGATTGTCAAACATCTCTTTTTTATAGGATTGACATAATAATACAAGCGTAGTATTACTAATGACAGCTTTTACCCATGGTAGTTTATAATTGGCGATGCGTTTATACAAATCGATTATGTCATCTTTTGCCATGTAGCGTTGATCGGTTTCGAAATAGATGTAAAATTCGGTGATGCGTGTGTTGCAAAACGGTTTGCGTAGCACAACGTGTTTGTCGTGCATATACCCTTTTTGGTACAAGCAGCTTTTTCGCGAGAGTTGCAGTTTGCATCTGTCGTTGTCACATGTTTCAAACAACCTATCCCATCGTCTCAACTGAAAGTGTGTGGCATTACCAATAAACGACATGAAAAACATTTTCATCGAACGTTTTATACGTTTAAATGGCTTGGAAGGATTCGCATCCTTTATATTACGATGACCAATATTCTCCTCCACTTCACCTTCTTGATGGGAACGGTTATATACAAAATATTGATCCACGCGCAACGAATAACCATTCGTTTCTGCAAATTCAATAATCTTGTTTGTACAATAATTCAAATATGTATCTATATGTTTTAATTCATATGCGTGCATACTACCCGTCACTGCAAACACAAACGGTTTATTTCTCGTAAACAAATGTTTTTTAAACAGATTTTCCACCGTATCCATGTTTACGTGGTCATCATGCATCCTTCCTTTCAATGCCAATGATGGCTTTTCCAATTCATTATTAAAATCAAGGTATGCCATGTTTAGTTTATCAGGATTGTCAACCATCATTGGTTTAAACGTATACCTTTCTGGTTCATCACACTCTTCGAGATTCTGCTGGTATTGGTCCCACAAACGCTTGTTGAATTCTTTGACATTGTTGGATTCGACTATCGAGTCAATCATCTGATCCATCGTCACTGGATACGCAGACACACTTGGTAAACGCTCATGAATCAAACCATACTCGGTTGATTTGTTGTACCAATTTGGTAAATACACGTTTTTCTCATCAACGTCATATGCCTTCAATACACTCGTGGTACCCAAATCGTTCGAATCCAACAACAACACGTTGGCATCCTTGATATCGTCCAAGAAAAAATCACACGTCTGACCCAAATACATATTAATATTAAACTTTATCTTGTCATGCACCGATGGCGTATAGGTAGTGTCCTGACGCTTGTTCAAACCATCAAACCAACGGTTACGGATACTCGCCACCCTTACTCGCAAATCGACAATACTATCGTATTTATTCGAATCATAAGGTAATCGTATATTTGCCTTTGTTATTTTATCATCCATACTATACAACATAACGGCACCATATATACGCTATATTTGTTAAGAAAATGTTATGTTTATTTGGTACTGTATATGTTGTGTAAAAGGATGACGTTTCGTTATACATCAAAGCAGTGGTTGGATCGTGTGGGGCGTTGTATGGGTTTTGCGGACCGTGAGGTAAAAACATCACTTTCTTATCGACGACAGCGCGGTCAACACAATGTCGAAAAAATGAAACATGATGTGGCATTTGGCAAGTTGGGTGAAATGGCTGCATATGATTATTTTGTACAAGCGGGTCAAAAAGTAACACCAATCGATTTCAACATTTATACTGGCGGCAACAAAAGTTTTGATGCAGACATGTATTGGAATGGAAAACATGTACATGTCAAAACACAATCCGATGAATCCGCAAAACGCTATGGGGCATCCTGGACCTTTCAAGCACAATCCAAAAAAGGTCATGAAGACCCCTACCGGTTTCAAGGCATTGGCGTCTTTTGTATTGTATACCCATTTCAACGACGCATTGACATTTGCGGTGTATGGGACATGCAACAAATACAACACCTATTCAAAAAACCAAAACTAACACACTTACAACATTCCAAACGATGCATCTACCTCGACGATATTCAAGATATACCCGAACAAAAATTAGTATAAATATTAACATAAAATACATAAATATGTTTGTTTTTAGCTATTTAATGGGCATTAGTTCCCTTTATTTTTATTCACAATTTATCAAAACAACCGATGCCATCACTTCTGGTCGCAACGAAACCTTTGAATCCTTTGTTTACAATTATTTTTGGACGCTTATTATTTTGTATGTGTTGTCCCGTGAAATTGTCGAGCGTTCCAAACCGACCTTTGGGTACTGGCTGATTGCACATGTATCCTGTTTACTGTTTGCACTCCTTGGTGAACACTCCTGGGAATTTGACTCTGGACTACTACAACAACTAGACGTATACGGACAAACCATCTTTTGCTGTATACTACTACTATGTGTCGTAATCATATGCAAACGTTCCCCAAGGGTCGATGTACTCCTAGGCGTCTTTATGTTGTACACCTCCATACTATGCCTCATGCTAACACAAACCAGCGACGTCGTATACCACGTCAACTACGTCGTCGTGTCCGCTACACTCACCTTGTTTTTCTGTGACTGGCGTTCACGCGCCGACATGCTGCTACATGGTCTATTAACAGGGTGTGTTGTACAAGGATTAAATTTTTATCACGTGGATATCATCACCATGTTTAAAATGTCCAATGACGTCGAAGCACCATCCTTGGCGTTTGTTGGCGCCTTTTATGCATTGTTTTTATTTTTGTGGCTGGGGTTTCGTATATGCATGACACATGTGAAAAATCGACATGTGAAACATATCTACAAACCGGTGCCAAATAAAGTATAAAAACTTGCTTGATGTATATACACATTGCCATGGGATGTAAATTCTCTATTGCCATACAACCGATTCGATCACCTGTACAGACCATCAAGAAAATCCCAAACGAATTACAGATAAAGTATAATAGACTCGTTAAAAATATAAATGGGGTGCGTTCAAATAAAAATACAACCAGCGCCCACGCCACCACCGCCGCCGCCAAACCACCCCCAGGAAACATCCGAAGAGAATCAAAAACATGTAAATAAATGCTGTATGTGTATAAAATTATCCACTTGTGGACTACTTTTTGCTATTTAAAATTTTATAACATCTATACGATTGTTTCGTATTGTAAGTTTTCCAAGAAACGATTTCACTTCATTTATACTGTTTGCTTTATTAGTAAAGTCGATGATTTTTTTAATTGCTCTTTTCCCTCCTTTTTGACGAATCAATTTTATGATTGCTTGTTTCATCGTCACACCGTTATTATACGCATAGCAGGCATCCAAGGGAGTGCGTCCATTAATACTGATGTGATTGATATCTTTCAGTGTCATTTTGTTTAGAAGAAGTTCTACAATGGCGGTGGTTGTGTTATTATTAGCTGCTGCCATGTGTAGAGCGTTCCATCCATCGTTAGTAGTAGTAGCAGTACTAGCACCCCCTATAATTAAATATTCAACTATTTTAAAATATTCACTCCTTGCAGCTGCCATTAATGGTGTGTATTGAATATCATATCTATCTGTACCTAGTTCATTCAATAGGACATTCCTCCCAGCTACAGGTGCAGCGTTTATAAATTTCTTGACATCCGCTAAGTTACCTTTCATACACGCTACCACCAATGGGGTTCCTTTTGGAGCAGGACTTATATCAGTCATGTTATAAATATATATTAACTATTTATAGGATAAAAACGTTTTAAACATCCTATCGTACATATACAATCCCTGACCATAATTGACTTGTCTTTTTTGGTGGTGTAGTGTGTGTTCCCCGGGTTCTCGATGTGCTTTACAGGTGTTATAGACGACAAGGACAATCCAAGATATCTGAACGATGGTTGACGCTGCAAACATATACATTGGTAACACAATCGAACACACATTACCAATCAGAAATTCAATTGGATGTGCATCCAATGAAGAACTCGCAAAACTCGGATTGTTTTCATGGTGCTGTTTATGGATCCAATACAACTGTTTTGTATGCAATAAACGGTGCGATAACGAAAACATGCCTTCCGACATCAACAACCACAATATAAACGAACCCAAACATCGCCAAGATATCTCCACGTCCGGTGTAGGATTCAACAAAAATGTCAAAGTATACAACACTATTAAATTGATTACGGCGCGTTTAAAAGCTATACGTTGTTGAGGATGTTTCACACGTTTGTCAAAATACACAACCCCGACAAGGTAGGAAACAACGGCTATAGACCACAATACACGTAAATTCATATCTTACATATGTCTAATAAACTTATATACCGTTTATTTAATATATCTTAAACCGTTTAATTTTAATTGACGTTTGACTCTATCCAACGCGGTTGGGCGTTTGTATGTCAGTAGTTGATTCAACACTCGTTTATAGCGATGTTTGTGTCGTTCTTTGTACCACGCTTGACGTGCCTCACGACGCATTTTCTTATGATACGTAGACATTTTCTTCGAGTTATCTTTAAATTGTTTGGACATGTCCTCTGGTTGTTCGGGTTCCTCTTGCGCCGCTTGAACATATTTTATGTTTTTGGTGGACGACAAACGTCGCATCACTGCCATACCAAACATAAATAAAAATCCTGCAAATATCAATACAATGGTAATGCCAGGATTATTTGTTGTAGGTTGTACGTGATGTTTGTTGTGGGTTCCCCAAACCGTTTCGAGTTCTTTGACAGTCCACCGAACCTTGATGGATGGTAGTGTTTGTAACCGTCTGGTTGTTTCAACACGGAAAAATCCTACCGACTGTTTGTAACGTCCATTTAAAATATATTTGGTTGTACATGATTGTCCATTTGCTACCACAAAGTTGGAAGACCATAAGCAGGTATCTGCATCCAACAACATGGTTTGGTACTTTAAGGCGCCACATGTCGACATCCAACGAATGTCCAAGGCATGGCAAGCGTACACGCGAAAGTCAACACGATCGCCGTAGGATGCGGTAGACGTCGATTGGATTTTCCGAATGGTTTCTGGAGGCGTATGGCGCGTCACCACCCTTGACCGTATAATGACCTCCGACGACGACACGGACCCAAAACGATCCGCCACAGACAATCCATACACACAAATAGAAGTTGTATTGGGTGGGTCGACATGCCGAACAATATCATGTTGGGAGGTGGTGCTGGAGGTAGCGTCCAACACATTGCAAAGACCCTTGACCCGTTTTGTATACCATTGGTAGGTGAAAGGAACATCCGAATCGTTGATATGTACATGCAAGTTGGTAGGGGTTGTAAACACGCTTGGGGCTTCCAGCATCAACGATGGAGGCATGTTGAAGGTGGTTTCTATCGTCCAATCAAACGACATCCGTTTGGTAAAGGTGACGATAAATGGCGGTGAAACACGTCGTGTGGAATCTCGAACCGTCAACGACAGTTGATACGTCGATGGAACAATCACGTCACATTCACATGTACTTGTTGTACATCGTACCGTATCTTGGCAGGTCAGGAAATAGATTGGGTCGTTGTTTGGGTCATGGACGGTCAGTGTCAATCGTACCGGATCGCCTGGACGAACCAACGATACATTGTGTGTAATACTAGTGATATACGGTGCTTGTTCCCCCATCAATATAGATGGTACAATTCGTTGCAAGGTTAGTGGTACAAACGGTGTAGATTCCTTTAAACGCCCCGTCATCACACCATACCATGTTGTAACATTATCCTGATCAATTAATGAACATGTTAAATTGAACGTATCTTCTGGTGAATACATGTTGGTTTGGATAGTGCGTGACGTGTCAGAGGTACTCATAAACCACTGTTGGTGGTATTTCGACCCATACAAATTCCATTCCAACAACATCTTGCCAATATTCGTTTCGTAACGTTTGAGATTAGAAAATGCTTAACTATTTCGAATAGCCACGATGAATGATACTGCAATTGATTTGGTACCTTTGATATTGTATGTGTCAAATGACCGTACGGATGTGTTATTGAATGCGCTTCGCGAGTTGACTCAAAAGATCACGTTGCATCGTACTCGCAAGCAAGCGCGTGAGTATGAAGTAGATGGTCGTGTGTTTTGTCCGGCAGTGTGTCACAAGGGTGATCGTTTCGAGATGTCGGGTAAAAAGGTGGTGTTGAACCGATGTCATGTTGGCAAGAAGCGTGCAGATCTTATTCGTGAGGTGATGGAAGAAAACAAGGAAATGAGTATGTATATTCGTAAGGGGATCAAGGAGTTGTTGATAAAAGTGTTTGAGAAACACAACACGTCAAATGTCCCCATCGTCTTTGGGTGCCGTGAATGCAATGCTAAATTAGAACACTAATTAAAAAAACGTAGAAATTGTTGTTTGACAAAGATGTGTGATGTGTGTGTGTGGTTGTATTTGGTGGTAATTTTATAGGTATGGTTGTGTGGTATGGTGGTGACAACGGTGGTAGCACGTGTGTCCATAAATGTACGTATGTAAAAGGATGATGTTTGTTCTATGACCTCTTCTTGACTGTATAGTAGTTGTAACATGTTGACGCCGTATACATTTCGTTTGTAAATGAATTGTAATCGTACCATGTCTGCCACATGTATGTATTGAAAGAGTAGACGCCAAATATCGTCTGGAAGTGTGTGAAACATTGTTTATGTACGCGTGAGGGTTTATATACTGATCACAGATGGATATTATTTTCAAGGCTGTTTGGGGGTGCACCCCAACCGACCATTTCACAAGACGTCAACGTGTCGAGACACCTGAAAAAATGGTCAAGGAAATTCAACGTGGAATAAAAATCATGAAAAAAAATAATAAATGGATGGACGTTGCAAGCATTCGTGCATCGTTTATTATACCAGCTGGTATCTACAAAGGTTGTAGGATTCCAACACATTCGAGTGTTTCGTATACATCGCAATGTTCAAAATATTGTCAACCATGCCAACTGTACTTTTGGAACACCACCATCTATTGCAAAGCATGCAAACAACCATTATCAAGCAAACAAACATCGACAAGTGATCACAAAACATGTCCTCCAAAACCTCTGAACTTAAAAAATTACGAGCAGAATACAAACAATTGTATGGAACCTCTGCCAAAGGCAAAAAGAAAAATGATACTCAATGGCTTCGAGAACGTATCCAAGAAAAAAAAGATGAATCCAGCGAATCCGACGTCTCCGACTCGGAAGCAGAATCACAAGAGATGTTTACCATCGAAAAAAAAAGAAAACGAGAGGATTCAATAACCAACGCTGCAAAAAAAGTCAAAGAGGAAGATGAAACATTTGTACCGGAAGAAGATTCGCAAGAAATTATTGATTTATCCATCAAACAACCAAGACCCGCCAAACAACCAACACCCGTCAAGGACACCACCACGGTTACTACACCAACATCCGCCAAGGGCACGACGACGACGGCGGTCAAGGGCACGACGGCGGTCAAGGGCACGACGGCGGTCAAGGGTACGATGGCGGTCAAGGGTACGATGGCGGTCAAGGATGCAAGAATATTGCCGGAGGAGATAGTTGGTCATTTGAATGCGCTTTATCAGTTTCACGCGGACACGATGTTTGATTTGGTGGAACAGGTGGTAAAGAGCCACGATGTCAACTCATCTAATTAATTTGTTGGGACGGCATATGGATTGGTCGTTGGATCAGTATGCTTTTCACGCCGATTCGTTTCATGAATCGATGACCATGTTGACGACGTTTAGCGGTTGGTTGGAGGAAGCAAGTTATGCTAGTGGTTGGTCATGGTATGATAATTTTATAAAAAGATATCCTGTATTGAGGGGTTGTAGTAAGCGCGATGTTCGAAGAATGTATGCGTTGATATAAAAGTAACCTATATAATAACGATATTGTTTTATAAATGAATATATTGTCAACTGTTTATTTCGAGAAAATCTTTCCGTCTGAATTTCACAAACCATTAAAATGTATCCAGGCATCCCAATCGCGTATGACGTTGCAAGATGTGTTGAAACTCCCTATGAGTGGTTCATGGTTGCGTGCATCGGAACATTATTTGTCTCATATCGTGTCGATGTATGAATTTTGTCAATCGTATCCTCATACATCGTTGACGTATCATCCTGACTTTGCGTGGAGTGTGGACGGGAAGCATTGTTTGCAGTCGACATGTTGGTTGACGGACATTGTGATGTGTCATATGTTAAATGGTTTTGTGTCACAAGAGGAGGCAAAGAAGTGCAAGGATGTGAAGGAAGCAAATAAATATTGGAAGCGTGCGGATGTGGCGTTTTGTGCGATGAACAAGTATGTGCGTGATTGGCAGTTCAAGTCGTGTAAGAAACAGTTACCGTTTTTGCAGAGTGATTGGTCGCTTGCGAAATCGCATTATTGCAAGGCGATGCAGGCGTTTATGGGGATGAATTATTCGTTGCAAGAGGACAATCAGAAAACGTTGCATGTCGCTACAAAAAAGATGGAGGAGTATGCGTCGTATGCGATTCAGTCATGGTCTGCACCGGAAGCGTACGACGCATTAAATATAGCAAGGTGTTGTCGTGCGATGTCCGAAGCGATTCAGCGTCACCCAACGGACCGTGGGTTTGCAATTGGGTTGTGTAATGCATGGTTGCCGTTGTTGGACAAGGTAGACGTGAAGGCATATCCAAAGACGGCAGAGTGGTTTCGGACGTGCAAAGAGATGCACAAAGAATGGGTACAAGAAAACAATCAAATATATTTTGAACCAATACCAGAGAATTGTCAATTAAATTCTATTCATATTAATGTAATGTAATATATTTTTTTATTGTGTGTACATACTTGTCTATATACGTTTTTTCCTTTGGTTGACGTATCAACTGTTCAAATAATATTGGGTTGTCTGGAAACGTCATGTTTGGTATTCCAATCGTTACTGGGAAACACATGATAAGAATATATCCAAAGGTAGCTCGATGGGTTGTCATTAACTCGTCCATGTATCGATACATGTATTTGTATGGTAGTTGAAAATGTATTTTTGTTGCAAGGTTTATTAGCATGCGTGTAAGACGAAAGAGGATTAGATTATTTTGTATGGTTTTTCCTCCAAGAATGCATTTGACAGCGTGTAAAATGACATTGTTGTGACGATGTGTTTCCATTTCTTTTTTCCAAAGCATTAGTGTCCATAACCATTTTAGGCATCCTAAAGAGAGGTTTAGACATGTAATCGCCCGCACAATATGATACACGTGGTGGCACGCTTTTAACCCGTAACTGTACAAAAAAAGTCGATAATCAGAAACAGACATATAAATTACGTCGTGGTTTGTTCTAAATATGAAACATGTGATTGTGTTGTTGGGAGATGTTTGTGTGGGTAAGACATGTTTGTTTCGTTCATTGCGTGGTGAGGTGTGGAATGAAGGTTATATGACGACGACATGTTTGGAAGTGTGTAATGTGGTTGGTCGTCGTATGGATGGTGTGAATGTATCGTTGGAAATTTGGGATACGCCTGGACATCGTTTTTTTCAACAATGTATTGATATTGTTATTAAAAAATCATCTTTTGCTTGTATGGTATTTTCAACGTCCTCCAAAACGTCTTATGAGACATCCATACGGTGGTACAAACGTGTCAAGGATACTCATGAATGCTTACTAATCGTCATGGATACATCCAAACGGTGGTCCGAATGGCATCCTATCGTTTCCAACAATCCCATGCCATTTGTACTCATACAACGTCCAAAAGATATGCAAAAAATGCTACAATACATGATTCACAACCTTCATCACAACGCAAATGAGATATTTGACAAAATTATCGACTCTATTCGATGTAAACATTTCTGGTAAAAAGTTTAATTAATATGAGTATTTATGTATATATATTATTCTTTAAAAATGGTTTCTGCTATACAGATTGGGATCATTTCAATATCAACCACCGTGTTGATAGGTTTTTTAGGTATGTCTACTGATTTTTTAATTGCTCGTATGGAGAATACGTTGATAGCTTGTCAGCATGATACGGTGTCTATAAATGGTCGTTGCGACTGTTCGGATGCTGGTATATTTGATGGCAAGTATTGTGAGACGTGTATGTGTGAGCATAATGGTGTGTGTACGATAACCTCTGCAGGGTCTTCATCGTCTCGTTGGGGTTGTTATTGTCCGTCGCATCAAAAGTGGATAGGTGTTCGTTGCGAGTTATGTTTTGCAGAGGAGAATGGAGACGAATGTCGTGGTGCATGTGTGGATGATTATTATGGTGCATCTTGTTCGACGTATTGTTCCGCGAACCGTTCTTCGTTGTCTGCGGAGTGTTTGGAGATACTTGCAGCGGGTGGTGTGTGCAATGCTTGCAACGGTCATGGTGAGTGTCAAGGCGATGGTACATGTAAATGTGACCAAGGTTGGTTTACGAATCGTTTTGGGGAATCCTGTGCAGTATCTTGTCCCATCGACTGTGGTGCAAATGGTCAATGTGTGTCTGTTGGTGGCATTATACAATGTGTATGTGCACCGGGATATTTTGGAGAATCCTGTGAGATCGCTTGTCCAGGTGTCGAGGTGTATGGACGTTCCTGTGCTGGTAATGGTGATTGTCTATTTGACGGAACCGAAACCTCTTGTGATTGTGGGACGTTTTTTCGAGGTGATGCTTGTGATATTCGCTGCCCAGGCGATGTTGTTCCCTGCAACGATCGTGGTATCTGTAACGAGATTGGAACATGTGAATGTCGTGGTGGATGGCAAGGGAAGGGATGTAATTGTATGGCATCTTACACGTGTAATAGTCATGGAAAGTGTTTAACGGATGGTTCATGTGAATGTACTGGAAACTGGACAGGTGCGTCATGTGAACGATGCAAAGACAATCATTATGGATCCAACTGTCAATTGTATTGTAACGATTTATTGGAATACAAAGGTGAAGATGGTATGCACGGTTGTTGGGGACGAGGTACATGTCAACTTATCAATCAACTTGGAGTAGAAGAAGTGACTTGTAGTTGCAACGGTAACTTTGATACCCAAACACATTGTGAAACATGCTTGATAAATTATTATCCAGACCCAACCGTCTTGGGGAGAACCATTGACGCTTGTTCCACTGAATGTACCGCTGAAAAAACATGTTATGGAAATGGTTACTGCAACGTCAATTACACAGGTGTCAATTATAAATGTTTATGTGATCATCCCAACAAAGATCCTGCAGAAGATTGTGAACGATGCAAAGAACATTGGTTCCCTGAAGATCTAACAAGTGACAATGCATGCTCCAACTATTGTGATGCTACCGTGGAACAAATACAAGAATGCCAAAACAATTATTGTCGACAGCCTACTATCAATTATACCATCTACTACGACAACCGTACGGAAGTGATCGTCGCATATGATATACAAGGGACGTTTTGTTCCAATCACGGTTATTGTTCCCCAGAAGGGTTTTGTGAATGCGAAGACGGTCACACCGGAAAACATTGTGAAAACGATTGTGGTGCATTAAACGGTCTTGTATGTTCTGGACATGGTATATGCAAACAAAACGACCTTGACTTGTGGTACAATCCCACCACCACCCAAACACGATGTGAATGCAACCCTGAAGAACCTTACTCGTACGAAACACGTCAACGGTATGCAAAATTAGGGTTTCAAATTGACCCACCGGTAAAAAAAGAATTTTATGGTGAAAATTGTGAATTTCATTGTCCACATTTTAATGGTGCGTTGTGCAACAATGGTGGTAGCTGCGACACTCGTTCGGTTTCCCAAAATGGTCGTGTGATTCCCTGTACGAAAGACGAAACATGTAGTGATATTGACGGCGCGTTTTGCGGACGCGATGCGTTGCCTTGGGATACCAAGGTACCGCCTGGACAATTCTTTTTTAATGCACCACATCCTGGATTTCAAAATTGTCGCTCCGACACGTGTTTGGAACAAATCAACAGTATCGATTACGAAAGTATATGTTTGCAAAATGCGTATGCTTTGTATCCAATTGAATTAAATACGGATCAATGTGTATTTGCACCAACCGATGTCAATGACCAAGAAGCGTGTCGAAGCAACATTGAAACATTTTTTACAAGCGAATGGAACAACACAGGTGAAACATGGTGTGACATGGCATTACGAAACACTGTCTCGGATATCATCCTTGACACATGCTCCAACACCGCCTCCAACACAAACACCGTCACCAACTACGATATCATATGTTCCAGAAAAGAAGATGCATCCATATGTGCACTCAATGAAAATTGTATCTATGACAACTCACTTGCAAACACACAACGATTAACATCCATATGCAACGGAAAAACACAACTGGAATGTGAACAACAAGATTTATGTACCTTTACCAACAACACATGTGTATACAAATCGCTTTGTAGAGCATTAACATGTGAAGATACCATCAAAGAAATTGGTGTAGAACAAATGTGTAACGCTGTCACCGCACCATTCGTTGTCAATGCCACCGTAGACTGGAACGAATATTGCTACGACTTTATTGTACGCACCGAAACCTTTTTTGCATCTATCACACCAAGAAACACGTTGTACTACTGCTGGAACTGGAAAGAATCCTTTGATCCCTCTCTCGTTACCAACAACATACGAGGAGGTGTACGTATACAAGATTGGATTATCGAACACAAAAACAAC
>Ga0228634_1000377_pt1 | contig 35144 bp, 29 predicted proteins | sample 42DmetaG_FD_190063 | JGI IMG/M metagenome (GOLD analysis project Ga0228634, IMG submission 190063) | Seawater microbial communities from Monterey Bay, California, United States - 42D | ecosystem: Environmental > Aquatic > Marine > Coastal | place: USA: California | collected 2016-09-27 | reverse complement strand
CTCTCAACGGGTGGCACAGCTAAATTGTTACAAGAAGCGGGACTACCCGTAAAAGAAGTCTCGGAACATACCGGCTTTCCAGAAATGATGGCGGGTCGAATAAAGACTCTACACCCTAAAATCCATGGTGGACTACTCGGCCGACGCGGTACAGACGAAGCTATCATGGCAGAACATAACATCAGCCCGATTGATTTGGTCGTCGTCAATCTTTACCCATTCGAAGCCACCATTGCACGTGATGATTGCACATTGCCAATGGCTATTGAAAATATTGATATTGGTGGACCGACAATGTTGCGGGCAGCAGCAAAAAATCACGCAGCGGTTACCGTGTTAATCGATCCCAGTGATTACGATAATATCGTATCCCAGATTGCCACTAACGGCGGTGTTGATGACACAACACGCTTTGATCTTGCTGTTAAAACCTTTGAACACACAGCCCATTACGACGGCATGATTGCGAACTACCTCGGCAAAATTACCGATGAACCCCCTGTTGAATTTCCACGTACCTTCAATAGCCAATTTCATAAAACCCAAGATATGCGTTACGGCGAAAACCCACATCAAAATGCTGCATTCTACACAGAGCAACAACCTGAATCTGGCACCATTAGCGCTGCAACTCAAGTACAGGGCAAAGCCTTATCTTATAATAATATTGCCGATACTGATGCCGCACTGGAATGCGTTAAGGCCTTCCCCGAAGCGCCTGCTTGCGTCATCGTCAAACATGCTAACCCTTGTGGCGTCGCCACAGCAGATGACCTATTAACAGCATATGATTTAGCCTACCAAACTGATCCAACATCGGCCTTCGGCGGCATCATTGCATTTAACCAAACACTGGATGCAGCAACAGCGCAAGCCATCATTGATCGTCAATTTGTTGAAGTCATCATCGCACCTGATATCAGTGAAGAAGCAAAAGCAGTTGTAAGCCAGAAAGCCAATGTACGCTTATTAAATTGCGGTCCATTCCCCGCACAACAAAGTCAAGGCTTAGATTACAAACGCGTCACTGGCGGTTTATTAGTACAAGATCGCGACACCGCGCTCGTCACCGATGACGAACTAAAAGTCGTCACAAAGAAAGCCCCGACAGAACAACAAATGGCAGATTTACGCTTTGCTTGGCGCGTCGCTAAATTCGTCAAATCCAACGCCATCGTTTACGTTAACCAACAGCAAACCGTCGGTATCGGCGCGGGTCAAATGAGCCGAGTTGTCAGTAGTCGTATCGCAGGGATCAAGGCCGATGACGCGGGCTTAACCGTACCCGGCGCTGTCATGGCCTCAGACGCATTCTTCCCATTTCGTGATGGCTTAGATGCCGCTGCCGAAGCCGGCATCAGTGCTGTTATTCAACCTGGTGGTTCAATGCGTGACGATGAAGTTATTGCTGCAGCTGATGAGCATGGCATTGCAATGGTCTTCACCGGCATGAGACATTTTAGACACTAAAATAGGCCAGACTGAACTGAGATGGATGCAAACCAAATCATCGATCGTTTTGACACCCTTAACCGCACACGGATAGAGCGGTTAAGTAAACTCGTATCACTGCAACAACAGCCTTTTTTCAGACTCTTCTTTTTTACTTCACACCAACCTACCTGACTTACCCGGTTATGGTGATAAAAACACCCCGATTGGCATCATCGACTACCAAGCCGATGATAAAACGCTGAACGAAGCGCAAAAGCTCAGTAAAAATTTTAAATACAAACGCCACGGCATTCGTCATTTTGGTTTAGCCGGTATTTATCTCATCAATCCATACGGCTTACTGAATATTCCCAATAAACTGGTATTCACCATTTACGCCATCCATACCGGCATTAATGATGAACAGCAACAAGCGCTAAACTATAAACTGCAACGATTAACACAATGGGCGAATACGCTTGATATTAAGCTCGACATCCAATTACTCAATGAAAAAACGCTAAGTACTGACCCAATCCCTGCAGATCAATTAGACCAACTGTATCTCAATGGCTTAGTACTAGCTGGAGGGAGCCCTTTTTGGTGGCTTGTTCCCCCCAATGAAGATTACCAACAAGTTAAAACACAATTTTCACAACAAAGAACACAAGTCCACAATCATTTGCTCGATTTTGGTGACCTAACACCCATTCCTCCCCAAACATCGGTAACACAAACGTCCATTCTGCTCAGCCAAGCACTAGATGCTGGTTTAACAGACATTCTTCCCTTACTGCATCGACAACATCTGTTTCAACAATTCCCTGACACACTATCGCTCTGTGCCGATTATAAAAATGCTGTTTACGACGGTGAACGAGAGCCCCTCAATATTGATTGTAAAATCTTACAATTTGATCAAATATCCAGTAGTAAATTACCAGCCGAAAGTAAACGTCTAGCTCAGCAATCACTGTATATCCAAGCTGATGAAGCTTTATCAAAACGTGTCTCTCAGCCTAAACATACTTGGCGGCGTAATTTCATTAAAAACAAATCACAAGATTGGTCATGGCCAAATCATGAGTTTCAAATTCTTGATCGTCGTGACAATGCCACATACCAACAATGCCTAGAAGAACATCAACAAACACAATTGGCCTTCCAGCACGTTCAAAAGCAAATTAAACAGTTTGCGAACGAACACCAATTAACACTACCAGACGATAGCAAACAAGTTGATAGCACACTGCAAACCTATGCAGACAATAAACCCAATATAATTGATTCGCTTCCAGCTCAGCTTCGCGCTAAAAGTCCGGAAGAAGAAATTCATTTATATCGTTTTTCAAACAATGGTAAGTGGAAGTTAAGTCTAGTGCCATTATCAGCGGAAACGCAAAACCCACTCTATCACCACGACACTTTATTACACCTTTTAGCCTGGGCAGTATTCAATGGCCTTCTAGGAAAAGCCACGCGCATACTGATTGCAGATAAAGCCAATTTAACCCCTATTAAAACAGCTGTTTCATTGGCACAACAATTACTACGTTCTTCACTCACCGAACAAACGAGAGTAGGAACCGACGCGGCTACAAATAAATCACCCAATATAGATCACCTAATTCTCATCGCTAATTTAGAACAAAATGAAGAAGCGATAAACAATAATCCGGAAGGGTTACAACTCAGTAGTTTGCACAATGACCCACTCAATTATGCGAACCGTGGCGAAAGCCTACTTTATAGTATTGATGGTCTATTCCATACGACTAATGGTGAATGGCAAACAATTCAAACAAAAGGCAAAACAGCGCCACTTACACTTCTGCAACACCTCAGTTCATGGTGGCCAAAAAACAAAATAGCACCTTCTCTACTCAGCTGGTGCCCTTCGGATGCACACGGACCACTTATTAGCCAACGTCTCGAAAATTTATATACAGATGTAAATACTCACTATCTTAAAAATACTCATGGTGACTACTTTATATTAATTGCAGACAATCTTTACAAACTTATCTGGCAACCAGAAGGCGTTGATATAACACCGTTAAATACGACACAGCTTGAACCGATCATCAATAAATCAAAATCACATTTTTTAGTCTCCAAACTTGATCGACAACTCGATCCAAAACAATTCTTAAATACCCTATTAAACTGCCAAAAGAAGGACACGCTCAACCTCATTATTGAACCCGGAAAAACGACACTTTCAGTCCATTTCATTGATGAATTCGGTAATTTAATCTCCCAACAGAATATCAAATTATCACCACAGACAGCCCTAGTCCATTTTCAATATTTCTTAAAAAATATCCAACAACACAAACCTGAATTGTCACTTCGTTATTTTAAAATTGAGCCAACACAAACACCCTCCAAACCCTGGAAACTAACCGCAATATCACCACCGACTAGCTTAGAAAAACAAAGTTACTTGCCCGTCATTATCGATATGGCCTCAGCGGCAAATAACGCTGATTGCACTATCAGCTGTGGACCAAAATTGTTCTCTGGCCAAGCTAATGATAAAAGCACTTTCGAACAAATTACGGCCTTCATTCTCAGTCTTAGAAAATCAAATATTCCCTATCCACTTTATATCAACGAAATCCGCTTCAATGAACCTCAAGAAGTCTCTACAATGGATTACCTCATCCAAAAATTGCGTTTCGAAAAACACCTAAACATCGACTAAGTCCTTTCTCTTTACACCTAGCTCTTTTATTATGTAAGGCTTTACAGACTCCAAAGAGACACATCATGATCAAAGTGGGCATTGTTGGCGCAACCGGGTACACCGGCGTAGAACTATTGCGCTTACTCGTAAACCACCCGCAAGTCACTATAGAATGCATCACCTCACGTGGTGAAGCAGGCCGATCTGTGAGCGATTTATTCCCAAATCTAAGGGGCCATATTGATCAATCTTTTTGCCAACCAGATGTACAGCAATTAGCCAATTGTGATGTTGTTTTTTTCGCAACGCCACATTGCGTTGCCATGGAAATGGTGCCAGAACTCATTAAATGTGGCACCAAAGTCATCGATTTATCCGCAGATTTCAGACTTCGTGATGCAGCTGAGTGGGAACACTGGTACAACATGCCCCATACCTGCCCAGAATTATTACCTGAGGCAGTTTATGGCTTACCAGAAGTCAATCGTGATGCCATTAAAACGGCACAGTTAATTGCTGTTCCGGGCTGCTACCCAACGGCAACGCAATTGGGGTTCATCCCCTTACTAGAACAAAGCCTAATCGATCCAAGTCATTTAATCGCCGATGCCAAATCTGGTGTCAGTGGTGCCGGCCGTAAGGCTGCGATCGGTACATTGTTGACCGAATCATCAGAAAATATGAAAGCGTATGCCGTAGCAGGTCATCGTCACTTACCTGAAATAACTCAAGGTCTAAGTGGTGTGAGTGGTACGCCAGTCGGTCTTACTTTTGTACCTCATCTAACACCAATGATAAGAGGTATCCATGCAACGCTCTATGGCACTTTAACGCAAGAAGTAGATTTACAGACCTTATTCGAACAACGTTACGCCGACGAGCCATTCGTTGATATTTTGCCCGCAGGCTCACACCCAGAAACCAGAACCGTAGCAGGTACTAACGTCTGTCGTATTGCTGTACATCAACCACAGCAAAGTAGTACTGTCGTCATTTTATCAGCCATTGATAACTTGGTTAAAGGCGCATCAGGTCAAGCTATCCAAAATATGAACATCAGTTTTGGTTTGCCAGAAAGCATGGGGATTAATACCGTTGCCGTCATGCCATAAACATCAATAGCAATGCTAACGCCACCAGAATTGCACAACGAACAACAGACCGTAAAAACACTGTTAAAAGTGGTAATTGTGCTCATCGTCATTGCGCTTATTATTTGGCTATATCGACAACAAACTACCGGTGAACTAGCTGACAAAATTGCAATACTTGAACAGGAAAACACTCAACTACTAGCCTATAAGAAATCTCTGACAGAACAACACGAAAGTGTCACAGAACAATTGCTGAGCGAGCAACAAGCGGCAGCCGTCCAAAAGGTCACCAATGCAAAGCTATTACAACAATTGAATATCCTACAAGACAGTGTAATAGAACTGAATAAAGAACTTAGTTTTTATCAAAACATCACTCAAGGTTCTGCCACCAGTAAGCTACATGTTCGTGAATTAAATATCACAGCTGATGACACTCAAAGTCATTACTACCATTATCAGCTAGTAATATCGCAAGGGAAAAAAATATCTAAGCCAATAGAAGGTCAACTAACACTGAGTCTCATTGGCAAAGTAGGCCAAGACACAAAAACACTTAACATCAACGAACATCAACTTAAACTAAGGCATGTTCAAGTATTCAATGGCCACATTAAATTGCCCGAAGACATGGAACCAAAATCCATAAAGATCAGCCTTATACAAAAGAAAAAGACCACCTTGTCGAAAACTATCGACTGGCAAGTCACCACTAGCCCAGCTCAGCTTAAGAGGTAAGCCATGTTTGGAAAAAGCAAAAAACCTAAAAGTAACAAACCTGCTGTTCGCATAGACACCCTAATCGGACAACAAACCCATATCAAAGGCGATATCGAGTTTAGTGGCGGATTGCGTGTCGATGGCCAAATCACAGGTAACGTCAATGCTATTAATGATATTGACTCAGTACTTACTCTCAGTGAACAAGGTGCCATTAACAGCGAAATCCGTGTCCCGAATATGATCATCAATGGTACGATTCACGGCAATGTCTATGCTGTCGGCCATGTCGAATTAGCCGACAAAGCTAAGGTCAAAGGCAACGTATACTATCGCTTACTTGAAATGACCATGGGTTCAGAAGTCAATGGTCAATTGATTCGTATGTCTGCCGACAATGACGGTACACTCGACTTCGACCATCAAGTTATCGAACCGGAAAAAACTGTCCAGCTCGAACAAAAAACTAATTCTTGACTAAATTACTAGGTCATTGGGATAATAACGATTAATTATGCCCACTTCGGAGTCAAACCATGTCAAGTGAAATGCCAAGCCCAGTCAATTTTACTGACGCCGCAGCCAATAAAGTCAGCACCTTAATCGAAGAAGAAGGCAATGACCAACTCAAACTGCGTGTTTTTATCACCGGTGGTGGTTGCTCAGGTTTTCAATATGGTTTCACTTTTGAAGAAGACATCAATGAAGGTGATACTCAAGTCGAAAAAGCCGGCGTTACATTACTAATAGATCCCGCCAGTTACCAATACCTTGTTGGTGCAGAAATCGATTATAGCGACGGTGTAGAAGGATCACAGTTTGTCATTCGCAATCCTAATGCAACAACAACCTGCGGTTGCGGATCTTCATTCTCAGCTTAATAGACTTATTATTTACCAATACAAAAACTAGAGAAGATCTGGTCCAGCAGATCTTCATTGGTGAATGTCCCTGTAATTTCACCTAATGCATGTTGTGCCTGTCGTAACTCTTCAGCCAATAGCTCACCAGCACCCATCCCTGCCAAACAGTCGTAACCTGCAGCAATTGCTAACCGAGCTCGCTGTAATGCATCCAAATGTCGCCGGCGTGCAATAAACACCCCTTCATCTTGTGGATGATAACCAACAGAATCACATAAATATTGTTTTAATAACGCAATGCCATCGCCTGTTTTAGCAGACAGATACAATACCGTCTGGCCCGCTTGCTCATCTAACTTTGCCGCCAGCCCCTGCTTATCAATCTTGTTGTAAATTATCGTTAAGGGAACCGCATCAGGCAATTCCGATAAAATGCGTTGATCTTCAGACGTTAAGCCCTTTTCATGATCCAGCACTAATAAGATTCTATCCGCTGCTGCTAACTCACTCTGCGTTCGCCGAATACCTTCTTGTTCCACAATATCCGTTGCATCATGCAAGCCCGCCGTATCTGAAATACTCAAAGGCAGACCACCTATATGAATTTGTTCTCGCAGGATATCTCGCGTTGTACCGGCCACATCCGTCACAATCGCTGCGTCATGGCCAGCTAATTGATTATGTAAACTCGACTTCCCCGCATTGGGCTGACCGGCTAAAACAACACGTAAGCCATCTCTTAACAAACGACCTTGTTGCGCACTATCACTAATTGCGTCGACCGTTTTAAGCAGCCCCTGTAATTGCTGATCAACAGCAGCTTCACCTAAAAAATCAATCTCTTCATCACTGAAATCAATCGCTGCTTCCACATAAATGCGTAAATCCGTCAGTTGCTTTAAAAGCTGATTGACCCGATCTGAAAACACACCCTGTAATGAGCGCATCGCACTTTTCGCTGCTTGCTCCGTCGTACTTTCAATCAGATCAGCCACGGCCTCTGCCTGAGCTAAATCCATTTTATTGTTCAAAAAAGCCCGTTCAGAAAACTCACCCGGTTTGGCCATCCGCGCACCCAATTCAATGGCACGTTGGCAGAGCTGGTCGAGCACCAATGGGCTACCATGGCCCTGTAACTCAACGACATCTTCACCTGTAAAAGAAGCGGGGTTAGGGAAAAACAAAGCGAGACCACTATCAATAATCTCGCCTTGCGTGTCTTTAAAATGGCCAAACATGGCTTCTCTAGGTGTTGGTAAACGCCCACAAATCACTTCCGCTATTTCAGCACTTCGGCTGCCTGATAGTCTGACAACGCCCACACCGCCGCGGCCAGGTGCAGTCGCGATAGCGACAATCGTATCCATTACTTTAAAGGCTTACAAAGCGCCCAACTGACGTGTGATGTACCACTGTTGAGCAATCGATAGAATATTATTCACAACCCAATACAACACCAAACCAGACGGGAAGAACGCAAAGAAGACTGTAAAGACAATCGGGAATGCCTTCATCACCATCGCTTGTGCAGGATCAGTTGGCGCAGGATTCAGTTTCTGCTGAATAAACATACTGACACCGAAGATAAGCGGCAAGATGAAATAAGGATCAAGTGCTGTCAAATCATTTAGCCACCAAATGAAATCCGCCTGGCGTAATTCAATACTTTCTACCAATACCCAGTAAAAAGCTAAGAACACAGGCATTTGAACCAATACCGGTAAACACCCGCCTAACGGATTAATCTTTTCAGTTTTATACAAATCCATCATGGCTTTATTAAACTGCTGTTTATCATCACCATAACGTTCCTTCAATGCCGTCAACTTTGGCGTCAATTTACGCATACCCGCCATAGAACGGTAACTGGCAGCAGACAATTTATAAAAAGCCAACTTGATTAATACCGTCAAGAAGACAATTGACCAACCCCAATTATTAGTGATCTTATGGATCCATTCCATAATCGTAAACAAGGGCTGAGAGAGAATTGTCAGCACACCATAATCAACGGTGAGATCTAAATATTCAGCAACTGGTTCCAAGCGCTTATGTTCTTTTGGCCCTAAATACAAACCATACTTCACTTCAGCCTTATCACCTGCTGCAATACTCAAGGTCGGCATTTTCACGCCTGCAGTATAATTTTCTTCATTGATCGATTTACCGTAAAAGCCTTTTTCTTGATCATCTAAAGCAGGAATAGTCGCTGCAACGAAATAATGCTGAATCATAGCCGACCAGCCTTTTACCGAAGTTTTACTATATGACGCATCATCCAAGTCATCAAAATCGATTTTTTCATACTCATCGCCTGGGCTAGAAAAAACAGCTCCGGTATAGGTATAAATCAACATACTGTCATCCGTCGGACGATTACGATTAAATTGTGTATAAGGATAAGCCGTGAAAGTCTCACCACTGGCATTGGTAATTTGATAATCAATATCAACCAAATAACTATCACGTTTAAAGCGATAGGTTTTCGTCACTTTCATACCATCATCTGACTGCCAGTGTAACGGCACAACTAAAGTATCAACACCGTCATTCAAAATATATTCAGATTGTTCAGCAACATACTGATCATAATGGGTTGGCGCTGCTCTATCTGAACGCAATCCTGATTGCACAACAAAAAATTGCCCTGCCGTATCATTCAGAAACTGAACCGGTACATCAGGGTTTGAAGATTCAACCGGATATTTTAATAAGGCCAAGCGACGAATATCAGCCCCCTTCGGGTCGATATAAACATCCATTACATCTGTTTTGACATGGACCTGAGTTTGCGTATTTGTTGTCGTACTACGCGATGCTATCGCCGGTAAACTAACATCCGCCACGGTACTCACAACCGGCATATCAGGTAAATCCCCTTTTATGGCCTCACCATTCGCCATAGGTGCAGCAGACTCTGCGACTGCCTGTTCAGCAATTTGGGCAGGACGAACATATTCATTCTGCCAAGCTTCCCATAATAATAATGAAACGACTAATAGGCCGAATACAAGAAAAGTTTTGATATTATCCATTGCGTTTTTCTATCTTTAGTTCAGGAACAGGATCGTTACCACCCTCATGCCAAGGGTGACAGTGTGAAAGCCGGCATAAACCCAGCCAAGTACCGCGTATGGCGCCGAAACGCCCAATTGCTTCCATCATATATTGCGAACAAGTGGGATGAAAGCGACAGTTTGAACCCAATAATGGGCTAATAAGAAATTGATATGCTCGGATGAGTCCAACTAGGATTTTTGCCACTGTGCTGCCACCGTTTGCCAATGCCGCTCTAATGTCACCCAAATCTGTGCTATCTCACGCTGACTTACATCACCCCGTGACAACACAACAATATCGATATTGGCAAACACCGGTTGATGCTGCCGAAATGATGCTCTAATAATACGCTTTAACTGATTACGACGCGTTGCTAATTTAAGATGCTTTTTAGCAATCGCTAAACCCAATCGAGGATGCCCAACCGAGTTCTCAACTGTCAATACAGTCAGACCACCTTTACTGGAACGCTTAGCCTGACGAAAGACCCGAGCGTAATCCCTCGGGTTGTTCATTCTCATGGCCCGGCCAAATTTCGCCAAGACATGTCTCCCTATTTATTAAGGGAAATTATACAGTTAGGCTTGCACGGCCTTTTGCACGACGTGCATTAATCACGCGACGACCACCCACTGTTTTCATACGCGCACGAAAACCGTGAGTACGTTTACGCTTTAAATTACTAGGCTGAAAAGTTCTTTTCATTTCACCAACTCCAAAATTTCACTGTTTGTTATTCACCAAACCAACATGGTCAGTTGGGCAAAAGGGGTGAAATTATAGTGCCTTATCGCCCCTTAAGTCAAACATCACATGAACTAAACAGATTAGGACCTGTTGTGCTTTCAGTGACAAAGCTGTTGGGTCTAAAATGACGTCAATCAAGGCACGTGGAGAGCAGTTTGGTTATTCCAAATAAACAACGAGTAACGCAGAGTGGCGTCATTTTAGACCCAATCCGAAGGACAGAGCTTATTTTCCCTCTCCACATCGTTGTCATGCGCTTATGTAGAATGACTACACAGCGCTTATTCCGCCTTGTTGAGAGGAAAAAGAACCCTCTGCAGAATTGTCTATGAAAGATCAATAGGCCCTAAATTTACTTGCTAAAAAAATCCATTGGCGATAACGTTACCGGTCTTGCTGTGGCATTATACTATAATAGTAAATCACACTTATTTTTATTGGTAAGCCATCTAATCTCTGGTCGTTTAAGGAGTCTCTGTGTCTTCATCCCTATGGGAAAAATGTTTATCCCATCTTGAAGGTGAATTGTCAGTTCAACAACTGAACACGTGGCTACGCCCTCTTCAAGCCATTGAGACTGATAATACACTGCGTCTCCTGGCACCTAATGCCTACGTTCAAGCTTGGGTACAGGAACAACTCGAACACACCATCAATGACCTACTGGGTAACCTGAGCCAAGGTAAAGTCAATCGAATCCAAATCGAAGTCGGCACCCATACTCTTGAAGAAACAGCCGAACCGGAAAAAGCACCAGCCAAAGCCCCAAGGTCGAACTCAAAGGCTAATAAGGCAGAACCCGCCCTCGGCAGCCCAATGAATCCCTTATTCACTTTTGACTCTTTTGTTGAAGGTAAGTCAAACCAAATTGCGCGGGCAGGTTCTTTACATGTAGCTGAAGCGCCAGGCACTTCCGGATACAACCCACTTTTCCTCTATGGCGGTACCGGCTTAGGTAAAACCCATTTAATGCTAGCCGTCGGTAATCAAATTAAGAAAAACAATCCGAAAGCCCGCGTGATGTATCTATCTTCTGAACGCTTTGTCCAAGATATGATTACGTCATTACGCAATAATGTCATAGACCAATTCAAAGCCCATTATCGCAATGTTGATGCACTGCTTATCGATGACATCCAGTTTTTTGCCAAAAAAGAGCGTTCTCAAGAAGAATTCTTTTACACCTTCAACAACCTCCTAGAAGGTCAACGCCAAATCATTCTCACCTGTGACCGTTTCCCAAAAGAAGTCGAAAACTTAGATGAACGACTACAATCACGTCTCGGCTGGGGATTAACCGTTGCTATCGAGCCGCCCGAACTTGAAACCCGCGTCGCCATCTTAATTAAAAAGTCACAACAAAACTTAATCGAACTGCCCGAAGACGTTGCCTTTTTTATTGCCAAACGTATTCGTTCCAACGTCCGTGATTTAGAAGGTGCACTGCAACGCGTACTCGCCTATTCAAGGTTCACCCGCCAGCCTTTATCCATTGATATGGCGCAAGAAGCATTAAAAGACTTACTTGCTCTCCATCAAAAATTAGTCACGCTAGAAAGCATTCAAAAAACAGTCGCTGAATATTTTAAAATCCGTGTTTCAGATCTGTTATCAAAGAAACGTACACGCTCAATTGCCCGTCCAAGACAAATCGCCATGGCACTGGCAAAAGAACTAACCAACCACAGTTTGCCTGAAATTGGCGAAGCCTTTGGTGGCCGAGATCACACCACGGTATTACATGCTTGTAGAAAAGTAGCCGAGTTACTTGAAACAGATAGCCGTATCGCCGAAGATCACCGTAATTTATTTAGAACCTTATCCAGTTAAAACGAGAGAATGACCATGCAGTTTACCGTCAGCCAAGAAACCATTGTCCGACCATTACAGCTAGTTTGCAGCATCGTTGAACGACGAGCGACATTGCCCATTTTATCGACCATCCTCCTGAAAGCCCATGGCACACAACTCACTATGACCAGTACTGATATGGAGCTGGAAATGATTGCAACGCTTCCCGTTGCTGTCGAACAAGAAGGTAAAACAACTGTATCAGCCAGGAAATTCTTAGATATTTGCCGTGCGCTACCCGCTAATGCAACAATTAGCTTCCAGGCCGAAGACAATAAGGCGCTTGTCAAAGCCGGTAAGAGTCGCTTCTCATTATCTACACTGCCCAGCGAAGACTTTCCTGACAGTGAAGGTGCTAACTACATCGATGAAATCAGTCTGCCACAATCTGCATTAAAGTCATTGCTCGATGAAACCAGCTTTGCCATGGCCAGCCAAGATGTCCGTTACTACCTCAATGGTCTACTATTAGAACGTGAAGACGCTGTATTGCGTGCCGTCGCAACGGATGGCCACCGCTTAGCCTTAGGTAGCTTAACCACCGCAAAGAAGGCGGATGAAAAAAACAGCGTCATCGTTCCTCGCAAAGCCATTCTAGAATTGGGTCGCTTACTCAATGATAGCGAAGACAATGTCACCGTTGCATTTAGTACCCAGCAAATTAAAGTGGAATTGCCTGATCTACACTTCACTTCTAAACTCATTGATGGTCAATTCCCAAATTACCAACGTGTTATTCCTGTTGGCGGTGACAAAGAAGTGCTTGCCGAACGCGACATGCTCAAACAAGCCTTATCACGGGCAGCCATCTTATCCAGTGACAAACACCGTAGCGTCAGAATTAACTTAGAAGCCGGCTTATTTAAAGCGACCGTCGTTAACCAAGAACAAGAATCTGCCGAAGAAGAAATTGGCGTTGAATATGCCGGTAGCCCACTGGAAATTGCCTTTAATAATGCTTACCTACTCGATCTGTTGAATGCCATGCCAGACCAAAAAGTCAGAATGACATTCAGCGATGGCAATAGTAGCGTTTTAATTACACCATTTGATGAGAAACTAGATCGTCAATATGTTGTGATGCCAATGCGTCTCTAGGGAATAACTACGAACAAAAATCTGCTCTCTAGCAAAACAAAACATACGAAATAAATAGATTTTTAACGTCGCTAGAAGGCATAAGAACAATCGTGTCACTTAATGCTTAAGCTCACCCATCACGACACGATTATCTGAGACTTTTTGCACCACATCCGAGTAATAGTCATTCCTAAACGCTTCAATGACGCTCTCGATATCCTCTTCATCAACGCCATTGCCGTGCAGGATTTCTTCCGACAAACGCAGACTCGTTTCAAGCGTTTCTGAAATGGCAGTGCTCGCACCCTGGGTAATCAAATCAGCACAGTGACGTCTATCCTTGGCTCGAGCATGAACCGGCAGGTCAGGGTAATACTGTTTTATTAACGGGACTAGACGATCAAAATGGGATGGGTTATCCATAGCAACCACCACCATTTTTGCCTTAGCAGCGCCCGCTGCTTGCAGTACCTTCACATTACTCGCATCACCATAAAAAACGCTAAAACCTTGGGCTCTAGCGGCTTTAACCCGCTCCTGACTCATATCAATCGCAACATACGACACATTCGCTGCATTCAGAATCGCACCAATTCGCGCGCCAACACGGCCAAAACCAGCCAAAATAACATGACCTTCTGTTTCATCGAATAGTGGACAAAAATCGCCTTCTTCATCACCATCTGCTACATAAAAACGGCTCGTCAGGTAATTCGCGCCTCTCACAACAAACGGCGTTAATACCATCGTCAACGCGATCACCAACGTCATCATATTGCTCAGTTCCGTATCCAATACACCAGACACCGTTGCAAAGCCAAACATCACAAAACCAAACTCACCACTTTGAGACAAGAGTGCCGCGGTCTGGATAGACACATTATGTTTCGCGCCGGATATTCGCGCCAAGAAATAGACGATCAGCCCTTTTACTACCATCAGACCCACTGTCAGGCCAATAACAACAAAAAATTGATGCCACAATAAAGCAAAATCGATCCCCATGCCGACTGTCATAAAAAACAGTCCAAGCAAAATGCCCCTGAACGGTAAAATATCAGCCTCAATTTGGTGACGATAATGCGATTCCGCCAACATCGTTCCAGCTAAAAAAGCACCCAGTGCCATCGAAAAACCAATGCTTTCCATAATCCATGCCATACCTAAAACCAATAGTACGGCCAAAGCAACAAACACATCTGGATCCTGGCTTGCGACGATTTTGCCTAACGCTGGATTAAGCAGGTAATGACCTGCCACCAGCAAAGCAATAATAATCAACACCGCATAACCAAAGCCAATACCAGAATCAGCGGCCGCAGCTGCACCACCAGCGAACATCGATACTAACGCTAATAAAGGAACAACAGACAAATCTTGTAGTAACAGGACCGAAAAGGACATCTGGCCCATTTTTGTAGAAATACCGCCCCGCTCCGACAGTAATTTAAGACAGAATGCCGTTGAAGATAGCGCCAACCCAAAGCCAATAATAATGGCAGCACTATGTTCAACACCAAAGAATAAAGCCGCAGCATAGAGCACACCTGCGGTCAGTAGCAACTGGCCTAAACCTAAGCCAACCACCATCTTACGCATCTGCCATAACTTATCTGGCTTAAGCTCTATCCCAAGGACAAATAACAAGAAAATAACGCCAAACTCACCCAAATGACGAATTTCTTCTACTTCAGTAATTAAACCGAAGCCCCATGGACCCAATAAAACACCCGCAGCTAAATAACCTAGAATCGCACCCAAGCGGATCGCATGGAAAAAAGGAACAACGACAACTGTTGCCAGTAGCAGAGCCAATATATCAACTAAATAATGTGCTTCGGTTTCACCCATAACATTGACACTCTATCTCTATATTGATGCATCACCCTGTAACAACATCAATGCTAATCCCTTTTGATAAGCTTCCAATACAGCAGCCTCATTACCCGGTGTCATCGCCAATACTTCAGCTAAGGCTTGATAGGTTTCGCCCCGCTCACCATGAGCCAAACTCTCACGTAAAATACTTTCCGCTTTCTCAGCCTGATTGTTCACCTTCATCAGCCGGCCCAAGGTTAATAATAACCAAGGGTTATTAGGATGTTTTTTCTCCCAACGCTCAGCACGTTCTATTTGACCATTCAGATTATCAAGCTTAATCAGACCATACTGATAAGCTAAACGATCACTCCATTCATTATTCATATAGGCTTCAATAAGGGGACCGGCTTCCTTACCTCTGTCTTGTTGAATCAATGCAGAAACATAAGCATGTAACATCGCCTCGGAATGCCTAATTTTGGTAGGTGCCCCATCCCAAAGCTCACTCACTTTATTCCAGTCATGTCTGGCAATAGCTGATTCCAACTGACCTACTGTTGCATCTGTCGACAATGACTTCACATCAGAAGAAGGCAAAACATGGCGTTTTTTCAGATCGGGCAACACATCCTGCACACCCTGCCATTCATTCATTTCTGAATATAATTTTTGCAATTGTTGTAAAACATAAGGGTGTTTAGGCGACATTTCACGCAAATGTTGCAAGGTGGCTAGAGCCTGCTCTTTTTGATCTGATTCTAATTGCAACTCGGCCTGTACAACACCAACCGCAATATCAGCACCCTCAGTAGTCTCATGAGCTAGCCGCAAATAGTTATCTCGGCGTTCAGCCGCATCTTGTTTTTGTGCTGCACGGGCCGCAGCTAAATAATGCAATAACGGCGTGTCACTGTGTCCAGCATATCGCATCAATAGGCGTTCTGCTTCTGACCAACGGCCTTCCTCTAGCGTAATCAAACCACGCGTTAATGTCTTGTTTGCTCGCGTTAAACGCTTAGCAGATTGCCAACGTGACAGTCTGCCTGGCGTTTGCTTGATCAAGACCAAACTTTTCAAGGCCCAATAAGCTGTTAACACCAGCAAGACAAAGGCGACCGCAAAAACAACTAAAGAGGTTTCAAGGCTCCAACTACCATATTGTAATAAAACAAAACCCGGTTCAAATTCAACCAACCACATCAAGCCACCGCCGATCAGCAGTGCTATCGCAATAATGATCAGTAATTTCATCATCATTGATCACCTTTTTCTTTCAACCACACCAGAGAGGCTGAAATATCCGGCATTGCCACAGTAATTTTTTTACTATTAAGTGCTGCTAATGTCGCCAAAACGGCATCGCGTTCTTCACCGACAAAATATTGTCTTAACCACTTTTCTGCTGACGTTAAGCTATCGTGATAAACACCCTCACGGCCTGCCAATAAAGCCAAACGGGCTGTTTCTAATTTAAGGTGTAAATTTTGATATAAGAAATAACGCTCTTGAGGTACTAACACGGCCGCTGAACCATCTTGTTGATGGCGAATGACGACCAATGACCGTATTTCATGCCAAGCTGCCATCAATGCCCCTTTCCAATCAGACGGGGCTTCTGATAAGGCTTCTTCTTTAGCCGCTTCAGCTTCAACATCTGGCGCCATAAGGACTTGTAAACTATCGACCTTATCCAACACACTCTGCAAACGTGCAGCTAAACCATCAATGTCCACTTTAGCTACCGAAGATAAAGCCAACTGCTCATCGGCTAATAAAGCACGCAAGCGATATAAACGAGGATCCGCTAATTCTTTTAATTTTTCATCTGCCAATACTAAGGCTGTTTTAGCACCCTCACTATCTTCAGCCAATAAGACACGTTGACTCGCAGTTTGAAGCAAAAACTCTACTTCTGCCATTGCCCAGACACGTTTAACATCATCATTGGTCATATCTTGGATTTTGACCACTTCAGCAATTTTTTCTGCTAGCCCCAAATCGGTCGAATTTAAATTTTCGAGCAACTGCGTTGTATTCGCTGAACCAGAGGCGACAGTCGAATCAAGCTGGGACAAGCGGCTTTCTAGCGTTTGTTGTGAAGCTTCAACCTCATCGGCCATCGCGGCTATTGCAACTTTTTGTTGTTCTATTAACCAATACAAACCACCCGCTAATATCAACAAAATCAATATTGCAATCCATAATAGAATAGGCTTCGACGGCTTCTTCTCTTGTACTGCCGCATTCTCAACCGTTACCGGTGCCTTTTTCTTTTGTTCAGCGTTATTGGCCATTCTTTTGTCCTATCTCGACTATCCGATTTATCACAGCATCATCATTGACGTCATTTGTTACAACAACATGCTGAAAACCTAATTCTTTAGCAACCTGTTCAATTCGCTTACTCACGACTAATAGCATTTTAAGCTTTATTGCGTCGTTATTCACTATCTGACACAAGTTCTCCAAACCAGCAACACTCGTCACAAGTACCCAATCAACCTGCATTGCTTCAGCAATACGCTCAACATCATAGGCAGGTAAACAGCGACGATAAACTTCTAAATAGTGAATAGTAGCACCTCTGGCAGCCAAGGTTTCAGCCAATAACTCCCTACCCGTCTGACCTCGTACGATTAATACACGCTTGCCAGCCATATCCTGCATCACTGGCAACGCAAGTAAAGATTCGCTGCCCGCAGGCGGTGGTGCCTGTATATCAACAGACAAACCCTGCTCAACCATGCCTTGCGCTGTAGCTGCGCCAACCGCTACACACTGTTTATCAGCTAATATCGCACCATCATTCTCAGCCAAAAATGATGTGACTGCATTACGACTCACAAAAATCAGCATATCCTGAATTGAAATATCAACATCCGCCCATAATGTTGCTGCAATGGGCACAACCTCAATAACAGGCAACGACACAACATGAGCGCCTAACCCCAACAACTTTTCCGACAGTGTTTTAGCTTGCGCCTCAGGTCGCGTGACTAAAACCCCAACGCCGTTAAGCAGTTGGTCCATCGCCATATACCTCAGCCAAAATCTTATCCGCACCTTGCGCTAACAAATTTTCGGCAATAGCTTCGCCCAATGCTTCCGCATCTTCAACACGTGCCCGAGCGTCGGCCGTCAACATCTGACTGCCATCTGGCATACCCACTAACCCACGTAACCAAACATCATTGCCATCAATCAAGGCAAAACCCGCAATCGGTACCTGGCAACCACCAGCCAAACGACGGTTCATAGCACGTTCGGCCGACACAACAATCCATGTTCGGGGACAACGCAATGGCGCTAATAAAGCATTAATCTCCTCATCATCAATCCGCGTCTCAATACCCACGGCCCCTTGTCCAACGGCAGGCAGACTCTGCTCAGGGGCAATCGCCTCACGAATACGATCCTCAAACCCCAAACGTTTTAAGCCCGCTGATGCCAAAATAATCGCATCGAATTGTCCATCATCTAACTTAGCCAACCGCGTATTCACATTGCCTCGTAATGGCAATACTTCGAGATCAGGGCGGTTTGTTCGCAATTGACACTCACGTCGTAAACTCGACGTACCGACTTTTGAACCTGCGGGTAAATCAGCTAACGACGCATAAGTATTCGAAACGAAGGCATCGCGGGGATCTTCACGCTGACAAATCACCGGTAAATGCAAGCCTTCCGGAAATGCCATTGGCACATCTTTCATCGAATGCACTGCGATATCAGCATCACCCGCCAACATACCTTGTTCTAGTTCTTTAACGAACAGGCCTTTACCACCCACTTTTGCTAACGGCGTATCGAGAATCTTATCCCCTTGCGTCGTCATCTTGACCAACTCAATCTCTAACTCTGGATGCAATTCGAGAAGACGATCGCGAACAAACTCAGCTTGCCACATCGCCAATGGACTCTTTCGAGTGGCAATCTTTATAATTCTTTTTGTCATTTATTTTTACTGCTTATAATGTAGGTTATATGCAGTCTAACAGCCACAGAGAATCCATCATAGACTCTGATTTCTACTGACCAAAACGTCAATCGCCAGTCCCCTTGTCATTACGCGCTATAATAGCGTTTTTTGTATAAACGTCTAAAGACTGAAACCATGACCACACCCAGCAAAAAACTCTCATCAGCGCGCCTAACACAGCCCACGAATGCCTTCGTAGAAGAATTCACAGCCTCGGTCCAGTTCGACCAACGTTTATACCAACAAGACATCAATGGTTCTATCGCCCATGCCACTATGCTCACTAGTGTCGGCATCCTAACTGAATCTGAACGCGACCAAATTATCGCCGGTCTCAACAGCATTCGCGATGAAATCGAAGCGGACCAGTTCGAATGGTCTATCGCCCAAGAAGATGTCCACATGAATATCGAGGCCAGACTCATCAGCCTCATCGGAGAAGTAGGTAAAAAACTCCATACTGGCCGTTCGCGTAACGACCAAGTCGCGACTGATATCCGTCTTTACCTTCGTGATATGACTGGGCCCATTGCTGAGCAACTCACTCGGTTGCAAACCGCATTATTGAATGTCGCAGAAAGAGAGGCAGAAACCATCCTGCCTGGTTTTACCCATTTACAAACAGCACAGCCCGTCACCTTTGGTCATCATATGATGGCTTGGTTTGAAATGCTCAGCCGAGATGCTGAACGTCTTAACGACTGTGTTAAACGCATCAATTCAATGCCTTTAGGTGCTGCCGCATTAGCCGGCACAACCTTTGCCATCGATCGTGAACAAACCGCTGAGTTATTAGGCTTTGAACGCATCTGTCAGAACTCACTTGATGCAGTCAGTGACCGTGACTTTGCTATCGAATTTAATAGCTTTGCTTCTCTACTCATGATGCACTTATCGCGCTTCTCAGAAGAACTGATTATTTGGTCATCAGCACAATTCGACTTTGTCGATTTAGGGGATGCTTTTTGCACAGGCTCATCGATCATGCCCCAAAAGAAAAACCCAGATGTACCTGAACTGATTCGCGGTAAAACCAGTCGTGTTTATGGCAACCTCTTTAATCTACTAACACTGATGAAGAACCAACCTTTGGCCTACAACAAAGACAATCAAGAAGACAAAGAGCCGTTATTTGACACCATCGACACCCTACTGGGCTCATTACGGGTTTATGCCGATATGATGGGAGTAATGACCGTTAAGCCAGACAATATGCGTCAAGCAGCACTTCGCGGTTATGCCACGGCAACCGATTTGGCTGATTATTTGGTTCGTAAAGGGGTACCTTTCCGTGATGCCCATGAGGTCGTTGGGCTATCAGTCGCTTATGGGATTGAACATCAAAAAGACTTATCTGAACTTTCTTTGGCAGAACTACAGAACTTCTCAAGTCATATCACCGAAGATGTCTTCGATGTCTTAACACTAGAAGGTTCTGTTGCCGCCCGTGACCATCTTGGTGGTACAGCGCCAAACCAAGTCCGAGCTGCCGTTGCTAAAGCACGCAAAAACTTAACTTAATAAGCTGAAATATAACGCTGATGGACATAGCCTAGCTTGCCATCAGCTCTTTGGACTTGTAGCCAAGGCGTATGACGTTCATTCAACAACGTCAGTACGTCATTCTGTTTTAGGACAGTGTCAGCACTATATTTCATGCCGGGACCAGAGCGTAAATTTAAGTAATGCGTCGTCACATAAAAAGAAGAAGGATCTGATCCTGATTTCGCTTGAAAAAGACCCTGTTGATCGAGTTCTTCACTGCGATCCCATGTCATTAACAAGCGACGAAATAAGTCATCGCCAACCCGAACAATTTGCTCATCACTGATATTATTCGTCGCTGAATACAAGCCTAAAGCTATATCCACGGGCGTTAAAGGTAAACTACCTCCATGACTCGCGGCGATATGACGACCTTGCCATAATTGGTGATTATCCTTAGCCCGAATTAAACGCAACTTGATGCCCACTGAGGCTTGCGAATAGATGCCAAAAAATTGCGCGTCATAATCCGTCACTTCACCTAATAACAAACTATCGCAATCTAAATTTTTTGCTAATCGGCTATAACTCACAGGCAAATCACTGTACTTTTTGACCGCTTTATTAACCCGTGCTAACTCGACATCTTTATAAGGATAAGGGACAAGATGCGAATATAAAACACGTCGTAACTGTTTTAATTCAGTTTCACTAATTTCGGGACCGGTTTCTGGTAAGAAGGTCGTCTTAAATTGTTTACGAAGGGGTAATACAGCAATGCATTGCGGTGGGGAAGTGTGAAATTCAGGATCAAACTTAAAATGGACTGGGTTAATGCCTGTTACTTGAGCTTGCCCTTTCACAGGCGCAGCTTCGTTAATATAAGTAGGTGACAGGCTACATGCACTCACACTCAACACTAACAAACCGGCCAATATTGTTTTTATATAACCCAAGCGCATAGATAACTCCTTGACGTCATTGGATTATAATCGCTAAGGCAAAAGCAAAAAGACACTAAGCACCAGATTTGTGAGCTACTTCAAAAAATTAAGCTTTCTTGAATTTTTCTACTGTCAAAAAAAGACCCCAGCCCTCGATAAGGAAAAAGCTGGGGTCAAATCACGGATCTACGCCCGTTCCATAACAGGTCTTAATTCAATTACAAATTAACACCCAATGCTTTAACTGTTTCCATATTGATGTATTTATCAATCGGTAATTGGTTATCACGTTGGAAAGCATTCATTGCGCCAATCGTATCAGCACCAATCACGCCATCAATCACACCCGGGTTGTAATCACGTTCCATCAATGCACGTTGAATATCAGCAACTGTACTGCTTGTCATATTCGTTTTACATAGAATCGAACGCCATTCCATAAACCCTTCTGTTTCTAGTTCTTGAGAAACAACGGTGTTATATTCAGCTGGAATTTCTTCTCTCACTTCCTGTGCTTGAGCAACCAATTTGTTCACTTCCACTGTTTTGTAAACTGCTGGGATTTCAATGCGGTGTGAACTTGCTGGCGTATCCACTACCGTTGTTGCCACTGTTTCATACACAGCAGGTTTTTCAGTTAAACAAATTTTGTTACCTGTGCGTGTCGCAGCTGGGTGTTCTTTGTTATGCACTTCATGCCATACAAAGGCCACATCAGACACCATTTTCTTAACTTTCACAGTATCGTATGTTGCAGGTACTTCATTTCTAATTTCTTGTGCACCAGAAACTAACTCACGTACTTGCACTGTTTTATAAACCGCAGGTACATCGACAACTTCTGTTCTAGCAGGTGATGCCAATACACGACGGCTAACTGTTTTATACGTCGCAGGCACTTCAACTAAACACATGATCTCGCCTGTCGCTTCATCAATCTTCTGAATAGGGCCTGTGCCTTTTTTCCAGATAGTGTGTGCTGCAACATCAATCACTTGTTCTGTTTCGGTCGCATATTGAGCAGGGGTAGTTTTCAAAACCTTAGAGGCTTCCTTCACTAAAACCTGCTTCTCAACCATACGATATTCAGGCTCTGAAACCGATACCGTTTCATATGCTTCTTTCAATAAAACTGTTTCATTTTCATATTCAAAACGTGCTGGTACATAATGCTCGTGGTAACACATGCCCGGCGTTGCACTATCTAAATCAATACCACCATTTTGTGCCGCTGCTAATAACTCATCGCTCGCTGGTGCAGCACCACGTCCCAAGTCCGTCATCCAATGTGTTGATGCCGCACTGACTAAACGTTGTTCTGTTTCTGTTCTGTATGTAGCCGGCGATGTTTCAATACGATGATCTGCTTCACTAACTAAGACTTGCTCAGTGACCATTTCATATCGTGCAGGAATAATGCTGACCTTTTCACTGGCTTCTTTAGCTAATACTGTTTGCGAAACCGTTTTAAATTTTGGCTCAACCCAAACACGGGCATAACATTCGCCTGATTTAGCATCAACAGGTAACAAATCGCCTTCAACAGAAGACATATTAGAACCCATCGCCGCCGATTTCATTTCGGCTAATGCGGCTTCCTGGCGGCTTAGCTCACTCGCACGTTTATCTAATTCAGCACTTTTGGCCGCTAATTCTTGAGCTGTCGCAGCACCCATTTCCATTTCAGCACCCTGATGAGATGCACAATCCACCAATAAAGATAGGCCTGCTGCTGTCATCAGAGGACGCGTTATTTTATTTTTATTCATGTCTGTTCCTTAACTGTGTGTTTTTTTATTCTTATTTTTCTGCTCAACTAAATAGTCAACCCACCTAGCCTAAGCTATAAGTGGGCTGACGGCAGTCTTGTCGCTACCTTAGTGGCTAAGATACGTACATCAAACTGAACAGAAGCTGAATTAATCTGAATGATATTTTCTATTGAAATCACAACACCCTGCCCCCACCTATAGGGCATTACTCATATTCAGCCTTAAATTCAAACTCTTATGGAATATAAAGATTATTACAAAATCCTCGGCGTCTCCCGTGACGTACCGCAAGATGAGCTAAAAAAAGCCTATCGTAAGCTTGCGCGTAAATATCACCCAGATGTCAGTAAAGAAGCGAACGCTGAAGCGAAATTCAAAGAGATCGGTGAAGCCTACGAAGCGCTTAAAGATCCAGAAAAAAGAGCCCAGTACGACCAATTCGGCAGCAGTTACCAACACGGCCAATCCTTCAACCCGCCTCCTGGTTGGGGTGGACCTGGTGGCGCAGGTATGGGCGGAGGCAACTTCAGCAGCTTCTTCGAAAGCATGTTCAGTGGCGGTGGCATGGGCGGTAATGATCAATTCTTCGCCCAAGGCGAAGACGTTAATGCCAAAATTACAGTATCGCTAGAAGATGCCTTTAACGGTGCCAAAAAAAGTATCCGTCGTCCCGGTGGTGCCAATCAAACAGGCACCATTAATGTCAAAATCCCAGCCGGTATCACCAGTGGCAAAAAGATCCGTCTTGCTGGACAAGGCAAAGCAGGTGCAGGCGGTGAAGCCGGCGATCTCTTCCTAGAAATTAATATCGCTAACCACGCCCTCTACCAAGTCGAAGATAAAGACGTCATTATTAATCTCCCTATTTCACCTTGGGAAGCAGCATTAGGCGCCAAAGTCACCGTGCCAACCCTAGCAGGAAAAATCAATCTGACGATTCCAAGTAATGCCAAAAGTGGTCAGAAAATGCGTCTCAAAGGCAGAGGACTACCCGGCAAACAAGCAGGCGATCAAATCGTTGTGTTACAAATTATGACACCGCCAGCAGACACACCAGAAGCCAAGCAGCTTTACCAACAAATGGCAGAAGAACTAAACTTCAACCCTCGTGAAGCATTGGAAAACGTATAAGTTAAATAATAGGAAAAGCTAATGACTAAATTAAAGACCAGTTTAATTTGGCTGGCCGCCTTAAGCCTACTTTTTCAAGTTGCCCATGCCGCCTTACCCAGTGAATGGTTTAGCAATAATGGCGAGATGCCAACATTAGCCCCAATGCTCGACCAATCAAAACCAGCGGTCGTGAACATTGCCACCATCAGTCACGTCAGAGTGCCTAACAACCCCTTAATGGATGACCCTTTCTTTCGTCGCTTTTTTAATATTCCACAACAACAGCAACAACCACGTCATAGAACGAAACAAAGCTTAGGCTCTGGTGTTATTTTCGATGCTAAACAAGGCCTCGTCCTAACCAATAGTCATGTAATCCAACGAGCCGATGAAATTACCGTTTCATTAACTGATGGTCGCAGCTTCCAAGCCGAGCTAGTAGGCAGTGACCCTGCGACTGACGTCGCCCTGATCAAAATCCCAGCAGAAGATCTTACTGCCCTCACACTTGCTGACTCCGACCAGCTCCGTGTCGGCGACTTTGTTGTTGCGATTGGTAATCCCTTCGGCTTAGGCCAAACCGTCACCTCGGGTATTGTCAGTGCCTTAGGTAGAAGCGGTTTAGGCATTGAAGGTTATGAAAACTTCATTCAAACAGATGCCTCAATCAATCCCGGTAATTCTGGTGGTGCTTTAGTTAACTTGCGTGGCGAACTCGTAGGGATTAACACAGCGATATTTTCCCCCGGGCAACGTGCCGGCAATATCGGTATCGGCTTTGCCATCCCCAGTAATATGGTCAAACAAATCAGCGATCAACTCATAGAGTATGGTGAAGTCAAACGTGCCTACTTGGGTGTTCAAATGCAAGACATTACTGATGAACTTGCCAGTGCATTCAATATTCCGCCTGGCCAAGGTGCTGTCATTACCAGTATTCAAAAAGGAGCTGCCGCTGATGAAGCTGGCTTACAAATTGGTGACGTCATTACCAGCGTTGATGGTCAAAAATTACGCAGTGCCGATAGCCTACGTAACACCGTCGGTCTATTAATGGTCGGACAAACCATCAAAATGGATATCCTACGTAACGGCAAACAAAAAACGCTCAAAGCCACAGTAAAAGAAATTCAAAAACAAACCCAACAAGCCCCTGTGCATCCTAAATTATCAGGCGCCTCCTTCGGTGATATCGAGCCTGGTTCGCCTTATTACGGCAAAATCAATGGCGTCGCTGTTTACGAGGTGAAACGTGGTAGCCCCGCTTGGAATGCGGGTCTTAAAACCAATGACATTATCACTTCCGTCAATAAAACCAAGGTCAATTCGCTAGAAGACTTTAAAAAACAGGTTCGTAACAACGGTACCTTGTTATTCAACCTGACGCGTGATCGTCGGGCAATGTTTCTGATATTGCGTTAGAAAATAAACATTAACGGTTAAGCGTTCCTCAGCTTACTTCGTGCGCTAGCAAACAAGCCTAGTCCACCTAAAAAGAGTAACCACGCTGCTGGTAAAGGAACTGGCGCTACCGATTTTAAATTGTTGATACGGAAATCATCGACAAAAATACGATCATTCCCAAGGATGAGTGAAATCTGTGTCTCAATGATAAAACTTGAAAATGCCGTGTCGGTTAAAATACCAACAAAGCGATTACCAGAAAAACCGGCACTAGCGAGCCACACACCGTTTTCGTCAAATACGGCAAGAGTGCCACTATCTTCAGCACTGAGAATATTCATCCCTATTGCAAACTCTGGCGTATCTAAAACACCTTGTATTTGACCCACACCATTTGGCGTCGATGGACTCCCAGCATCACCAACATAATTATTCAAATTAACCAAATCTGGGTTGGTTGCCCCAATGGTATTGAAATCGACACCGGTAAACACACCTGTCGAGCCAGGCATAACAAGCCCATCGAAATCAAGAAAAACCTTATTCGTACCAACAAAAGCATCGTAATTAACCTCGTTTGAAAAACCAGTCACAGAAATCGCATGAACCGGCATGGCCAAGACCATAACCCACAAAGAAAACAAAATAGATTTCATACAATACTCCACCACTTCAGGCCACAAAGATTCAATATAGTCCACAAACGACTTCGACACCAGATAAAACTATCCCATCAAAAAAGTGTCTATATCGTATAACTGCAAGTGAACCTGCTTCACACCTTAAAAATAAGGAGAGTGTCATGAATACAATACACCCCCTCCATCATTTAACACCCAAACCGGTTAACGATATCAAAGCCGCCTTTTTGAAACCCTTTTCTTGGCTAAAATTAGGCTGGCAAGATCTTAACTATCATCCAACAGCCAGCTTCGGCTATGGCCTTATCGTTGCCTCATTAATGCTGGTCACCTTTCTTTTTACCAGTACACACATTTATGTGATCGCAGCGGCTATTTGTGGTTTTATGTTCTTTGGTCCACTGCTTGCCGCAGGTCTGTGTGAACTATCATGGCGGCATGAGAAACATGAACATCTAGACTTTGATCACTCCCTAAGTCGTTTACGACAAGTTCAAAACACCCTATATCGTTTTGCTGCAGCACTCTTAGGTTTTAGCATCGTCTGGTTTGCGCTCTCAGCGTTTATCCTGATTTTAGCCAGCGGCAGTGTCGCACCGGCTATAGAACTCACCGTATGGGATGATTTCTTTGCACTTGCCACCACACAACAACTCGCCCTCTATATCATCTTGGGGAGTGTATTAATGATTCTGGCTTTTAGTGTCTCAGTTGTCGCCATACCCGCGATTATTGAAATGGATATCTCCGTACAAGAAGCCATGCAACTCAGCTTTGATGTTTTTATCAAGAACATACCAACCATGGCGGTTTGGGGAGTCTTAATCGTACTGCTGTTCTTACTCGGTATCTCAACCCTAATGATTGGCATGATCGTGCTATTCCCATTATTAGGCCATGCAACTTGGTATGCGTATCGGGATCTGGTTAAAGATGAAATGTATTAATAGGTAATTTAGATCACCTATAGTCATAGCATCTTATAACGTTATTTTCGACTAAGGTCGAGCGTGGCCATTTCCCTAGCAACCCTAGGCCACCCCTTGTACTGGCCTACGGCTTCATTCGTCATAAATTCAAATAAGCGGTTCGTTCAAAACTCGCTACGCTCAAACACTGAACTCACTCATCGCTTATTTAAATCCATTCCTCATCAGTACAAAATGGGGATCCGGGAAAACAATACAAATTCTGGGAAGAATCCCAAACCGCTCTCAATGCTAAGCCGAGTTTCGAAAAATGATTTGGAATAGTGTGATAGCTGTTTGAGCGTAGCGACAAATTTGTCGGGAACCAATTTGGACGCCGGAGGCGCCCGAAGGGTGAGTGACATGGATGTCACGAATCAATTTTCGTCGTATCTCAAATAGATTGAAAAGGGAGGGAACCCGAAGGGCAAGCATGGGCTGGCCTTTTGTTTGGTTCTGTTTATTTTGGCCACGCAAAATAAATGAACGCCCAGCGGCAGCGGAATAAAAGAAAATAAATCTGTCCCCTTTTATTCTTTCTGAAAACGAGTAACTCTGGAACTTACCAATTCGCTTAGTAATATTCTCTTTTAAAAGCTAAGCCACGCCTAAACTCTGAAAATAACTTTGTACATGTAACATTCGCTAAGTTCACAGTAACATCTGTTTGATAAAGAGACGATATTTGCCGAGTAATTTCTTTTTGATCACTTTCAGAAACATCTAAAACAGTGGCAAAGCATTTCAAGTCATCAAAATCAAGCCTGGAAAATTTTAAAGGTCTTAATATTTCCATATTTAATTCGTGAAATGCAAAGCCCAGGAAAACTAATCTTTCAGCTAGCTCAATATTGCTCCTAACCTTCACAATCTCGCTTTCCCCTGGATGGACACTTTCTGTAAAAGTTTTTATACCGCTGGCCAATGACAACAACTGAGCACTATCAGGTTCACCACCAAAAACTAATGCATCATCTTTTGCACCAAACCAACGTAAGCTACTAACGACCCCATACGGGTGAGAAATATCTAATGATTTTACGAGATCTATCGCGCTCGCACCTGCAAGCCCATAATAAGTAATAAATGCCTTAATTAAAAAATATTCGACGCAGCGATCATAATTGAAAATAATTAACGAAACTTTACTTAACCTATCTTCTAATTCATCTATAGTGCAACTTTCTGTCAGGCATTGAAAAAAAGGAAGAAACCATGTGTTTTCAAGTTTAGTAAAATCAAGGTGTTCACCATAATTTTCGTCAATATATAATAATGATTCTTTCTCAGCTTTTAAAATTGCCCTGGCGATTGCCAGCTTTCCACATAACTCTATTCCCTCATTTTGTCTATGAGCATCAATAAAGTTATCAATTGAAATAGCTTGAGGTAATGCATTCCTGATATGCCTTGCATCATTTATATATTTCTGAAGATCGTTTCTTACGTCACCCCCAGTTTCTCTAATAAACTCTTTAAGTGCTTGTACGATCAAATAATCCCCAGACTCTTGCTGACCAAGATTCCATTTCAAATTCAACATCTCGCCAATTTCAGCTTTAAGCTCATAACCCGTTGGCAGATTAACTTCCTTACTAGCTCCAGCACCAATAATAAATACTGTGTTTGCCATTCAGTTTCCTTGCTTTTTTATAATTCCAAAGGAACTATTTCTTAACCGGCCTCTTCCATCCCTTAACCGTCCGAGTTTCAGACTTAGTCAATGTCAAAGCATCCGACTCCGCATTCTTACGAATCGTCGATCCAGCACCAATCGTCGAATCATCCTCTAGTATAACAGGAGCAACCAACTGGGTATCAGACCCCACAAACACCCGATCCCCAATCACTGTCCGATGTTTATTCGCCCCATCATAATTGCAGGTAATCGTCCCAGCACCAATATTCACATCCGCACCCATATCGGTATCACCAATATAACTCAGGTGATTCACTTTTGAACCTAAACCAATATTGGCATTCTTGGTTTCAACAAAGTTACCGATTTTTGCTTTATCAGCCAGCGCCGTACCCGGTCTTAAACGGGCAAAAGGACCAATATTCACATTGGCACCGATCACACTAGAATCAATCATACTGTTCGCCAAAATCACCGTACCCTCGCCGACCTCACAATCCTTGAGAATACAATTAGCGCCAATCTCAACATTCGAGCCAACCGACACTTTACCTTCAAAAATCACATTCACATCGACAAAGCTATCATTACCTATTGTGACTTCACCGCGTACATCAACACGTGCCGGATCAGCTAAAGTCACCCCAGCCGTCATCAACGCCTCAGCTTGTGCTAGCTGGTAATGACGCTCTAATGCTGCCAACTGACTGCGATTATTAACGCCTGCAACTTCAGTGTCATCCTCAACACAGACCGTATCTATCGCCAAACCATCTGCTACCGCTAATGCCACCATATCCGTCAGGTAATATTCGCCTTGGGCATTGTTATTGCCCAGCTTATCTAAGGAAGCGAGTAACCACTGGCTCGGTAATAGCATAATGCCGCTATTCACTTCATCAATCAGTAATGTTTCAGGATTGGCATCTTTCTGTTCAGTAATACATTTAACACGACCATCAAAGTCTCGCACAATGCGGCCATAGCCTGTTGGATCAGCAAGCTTCGTGGTTAAAATACCCAAGCCACCCTCAGCAACACAATCAATCAAGGCTTCTAACGTTGCCACTTGCGTTAAGGGCACATCACCATAAAGCACCAGCACTTGTTCTGAAGCAGCAATAGCGGCTTTGGCTTGCATCAAAGCATGACCTGTACCCAATTGCTCGGTTTGCATCACAGCATCGACTTGATTGCCTTCTAGGAAAGGTAAAACTTGCTCTGCACCATTACCTGCCACAACGCTCAGCTGTGTCGGTTGAAGCTGTTTAGCCGTATCAATCACATGCTGTAGTAAAGGCCGGCCGGCAAGCCCGTGCATAACCTTGGCTTGTGCTGATTTCATTCGCGTGCCTTTACCCGCAGCGAGAATAACAATGCTCAGTGGCATAATTGTGTTTCCATCATGGTAAGTATAGTGTCTGAAGGGTGCATTCTAGCAAAGTTTGTTCAGGTAATTCGAGAACAAACACCCAAGTTCACAAAGCGATAATACTTTTATTTTAACCAAAAAAAAGGCTGTTCCAAGGAACAGCCTTTTTTATTGACTTTGCATTACAGACTAACGGCCTGCTGCTTTTCTCGCACGCTGAACCACTCTAAGTTGTGCCGCGGCTTCAGCAAGCTGTGCTTGTACCTCAGCATAGTCTAATTTCTCAGCACTTTCAGCTAATGATTTTTCTGCTGCTTCTTTCGCTGCCATTGCAGCGGCTTCATCAACATCATCAGCACGCATAGCTGTGTCAGCCAAAATAGTCACGACATGAGGTTGCACTTCTAACATGCCTCCAGACACGTAGAATTGCTCTTCTTGTCCATTAACCAGAACACGTACTTCACCAGCCTTTAAGCTAGTCAACAAAGGCGTATGTCGAGGGTAAATACCGATTTCGCCCATTGCAGCTGTTGCAAAAACAGCCTCAACCAAGCCAGAGTAAATCTCTTTTTCAGCACTTACAATGTCAACATGAATAGTCATCGCCATGATTGAATCCCCTTAAAAGCTTACAGTTTGTTCGCTTTCTCAACAGCTTCATCAATGCTACCTACCATGTAGAACGCTTGTTCTGGTAATGCATCATATTCACCATTCAAAATGCCTTGGAAACCTGAAATCGTATCTTTCAAAGATACATATTTACCTGGGCTACCTGTGAACACTTCGGCAACGAAGAAAGGTTGTGATAAGAAACGTTGAATCTTACGAGCACGGGTTACAATCAATTTATCCTCTTCAGATAATTCATCCATACCCAAGATCGCAATGATATCTTTCAACTCTTTATAGCGTTGTAATGTACCTTGAACGCCACGAGCCACTTCATAATGCTCATTACCAATCACTAATGGATCTAACTGACGACTTGTAGAATCAAGTGGGTCAATCGCAGGGTAGATACCTAATTCTGCAATTGAACGTGACAATACAACCGTTGCATCCAAGTGAGCAAACGTTGTAGCTGGTGATGGATCTGTTAAATCATCCGCAGGTACATAAACCGCTTGGATAGACGTGATAGAACCCGTCTTAGTAGATGTAATACGTTCCTGTAATACACCCATCTCTTCAGCCAATGTCGGTTGGTAACCTACCGCTGAAGGCATGCGACCTAATAGTGCTGATACTTCTGTACCGGCCAATGTGTAACGGTAAATATTATCAACGAAGAATAAGACATCACGACCTTCGTCACGGAAGTATTCCGCCATAGTCAGACCGGTTAACGCTACACGTAAACGGTTACCTGGTGGCTCGTTCATTTGACCGTAAACCAACGATACTTTATCGATAACGTTAGAGTCCGTCATTTCATGGTAGAAATCGTTACCTTCACGAGTACGCTCACCTACACCAGCGAATACAGAGAAACCACTGTGCTCGATAGCAATGTTACGGATAAGCTCCATCATGTTAACGGTTTTACCAACACCCGCACCACCGAATAGACCAACTTTACCACCCTTAGCGAATGGACAAACCAGGTCGATAACTTTGATACCAGTTTCTAATAGTTCGTTACTTGCAGCTAACTCATCGAAAGCAGGCGCTTTACGGTGAATACCCCAGCTTTCTTCTTGACCGATATCACCTTTCTCATCGATAGGGTTACCCAAAACGTCCATAATCCGGCCCAATGTTTTTTGGCCAACAGGGACTTGGATTGTTTCACCCGTATTCGATACAGCTAAATCACGTTTAAGACCGTCAGTAACACCCATGGCAATCGCGCGGACAACACCGTCGCCTAATTGCTGTTGAACTTCAAGCGTTAAACTTGCTTCTTCAACCATTAGGGCATCATAGACTTTAGGGATGCTGTCACGTGGGAATTCCACGTCGACAACCGCACCGATAATTTGTACAATCTTTCCAGAGCTCATCTCGCTTCCTCTTTCAATACATTTGGGCGATTAAAACGCCCGTGTTATTTGCTTTATACCGCCGCGGCGCCAGCAACAATTTCAGAAATTTCTTGTGTAATAGCAGCTTGGCGCGCTTTGTTGTACACCAATTGCAAGTCATCAATAAGATCACCGGCATTGTCTGATGCACTTTTCATCGCAACCATCCGCGATGCTTGTTCACAGGCCGCGTTTTCAACCACACCTTGATAAACCAAAGACTCAATGTAACGAACCAATAAGCTATCTAAAACTTCTTTCGCATCCGGTTCGTAAATATAATCCCAGTGATGCTTTAACTCTTCATCTTCCGATGCAGGCACATTCGGCAACAACTTCACGATTTTATTTTCTTGTGTCATCGTATTCACAAACTCATTGAATACTAAGTACAAGCTATCAATTCGACCTTCTTCAAAGGCATCCAACATCACTTTAACGGCACCGACCAATTCTTCGGCACTAGGCTCTTCACCCAATTGCGTGACTTGTGCTGTCAATGTCACTGGCAAACGGCTAAAAAAGCCAGCCGCCTTTTTACCAATCGCACAGACATCAATCTCGATACCATTATCTGTTTTGTCCTGAATATCTTTAAGCAATGTTCTAAATAAATTGTTATTCAAACCACCACATAAACCACGATCTGAAGACACGACAATGTAACCAACACGTGTTTTTTCTTCTCTTTCTTGTAGATAGATATGTTTATATTCAGGATGAGCAAAAGCCAAATGTTGAATCACATTATGGATTTTATTCGAATAAGGACGTGTTGCTGCCATACGCTCTTGCGCTTTACGCATCTTACTCGCAGCCACCATCTCCATCGCACGCGTAATTTTCTGCGTGTTTTTGATGCTGCCTATCTGAGTCCGTATTTCTTTACCGCTAGCCATGGCTTATGCTCCGATTACCAGCTACCAGTCGTTTTGAAGTTTTCAATCGCTGAGCGCATACCGCCAGAAATCTCATCATCAAAACCACCCGTTTCATTAATCTTAGCCATTAAGTCAGCTTCATTAGACTTCATGTAAGACAATAATGACGCTTCGAAAGAACCGACTTTCTCAACTCCAACATCATCAATAAAGCCTTCGTTAGCTGCAAATAAAGACACCGACATTTCAGCAATTGATAACGGCTGATACTGTGGTTGCTTCATTAACTCTGTGACACGTTGACCACGTTCAATTTGGCCACGAGTTGCTTCATCAAGATCAGAAGCAAACTGAGCAAAGGCCGCTAACTCACGGTATTGCGCCAAATCAAGACGGGTACCACCACCGAGCTTCTTAACAATCTTAGTTTGAGCAGCACCACCAACACGTGATACTGATAAACCGGCGTTAATCGCAGGACGGATACCTGAGTTAAATAAATCTGTTTCTAAGAAGATTTGACCATCGGTAATCGAAATCACGTTCGTTGGTACGAATGCTGATACGTCGCCCGCTTGTGTTTCGATAATCGGTAATGCTGTTAATGAACCTGTTTGGCCTTTAACTGCACCGTCTGTTTGTTTTTCTACGTAATCAGCGCTAACACGTGATGCACGCTCTAATAAACGAGAGTGAATGTAGAAAACATCACCAGGGTATGCTTCACGGCCCGGTGGACGACGTAATAACAATGATACTTGACGGTAAGCCCAAGCTTGTTTGGTCAAATCATCATAAATAATTAAGGCATCTTCACCTTTATCACGGAAGTACTCACCCATTGAACAACCCGCGTAAGGTGCAATGAATTGTAATGCCGCAGCATCTGATGCTGCCGCAGCAACAATCGTTGTATGGCCTAAAGCACCATGTTCTTCAAGTTTACGAACCACATTCGCAATCGAAGACGCTTTTTGACCAATCGCAACATAGATACATTTAACACCGGTATCTTTCTGATTGATGATGGCATCGATAGCAATCGCTGTTTTACCTGTTTGACGGTCACCGATGATTAACTCACGCTGACCACGACCCACTGGAATCATCGCATCAACTGACTTCAAACCAAGTTGTAATGGTTGATCAACTGATTGACGAGAGATAACACCTGGCGCAACTTTCTCAATCGGAGATGTTGCTTCGCTAGTGATTTCACCTTTGCCATCAATTGGATTACCTAACGCGTCAACAACGCGTCCAAGTAAACTTTCGCCAACCGGCACTTCCAAAATACGACCCGTACATTTAACACTGTCGCCTTCTGTAATATGCTGGTAAGCACCTAAAACTACCGCACCCACCGAGTCACGCTCTAAGTTAAGTGCCATACCATATGTATTGTTAGGAAACTCTAACATTTCCCCGGCCATAACATCGGCTAGACCGTGGATACGGACAATACCATCTGTTACACCAACAACAGTACCTTCGGTACGTGCTTCAGTTGCCCCATCAAAGCTTTCAATGCGCTTTTTGATTAGGTCACTGATCTCT